>TARA_R110002096_G_scaffold50650_3_pt1 | contig 46814 bp, 41 predicted proteins | sample TARA_R110002096 | Tara Oceans TARA_R110002096 (sample SAMEA4397295) | marine metagenome | biome: Polar Biome; feature: [DCM] deep chlorophyll maximum layer (ENVO:01000326); material: water (ENVO:00002006), including particulate matter (ENVO:01000060) such as... | depth 35 m
CCTTATTCAACGGCCTGCTAGGGCGAGTCTTCGAGCGACACGCCCAAGCCGTCCGCGATGCGGTTGACGTAGGCGTAGTAGCCGATGACCTCGACCAGCTGCAACAAGTCGGTGTCGCTCAAACCCTGTTCCCGCAGCGCATCCAGGTCGCTGCGCACCACGTCGGCCGGCGTGCGCGTCAGCTTGGCGGCGTAGGCCACGAGCGCACGGCGACGCGGATCCAAGGGAGCCGTCTCCCAGTCGCCGAGGATCGCACCGAAGAGCGGCTCGTCCTTCAGTCGTCGGCGCAGACCGCGCCCGTGATGGGTGACTCAGTAGTGGCACGCGTTGATCGTGCTGACGACGAACGCGACGAGTTCCCGGTCCACCGCGGGCAGCGTCGGCGTTCCGCGCATCACGGCCTGGTACAGCGCGAGGTGGGCGTCCAACCCCGCGGGGTGCAGACCATGGACCTGCAGGATGTGATCCATCTCGCCCGTGCGCGGATCGGTGATCTGCTCGTACAGCCCGGCGAGACGTCCCTCGGCCTCGCCCGGTGCGATCGTGCGGATCCAGGCGGGGTCTGTCATTCCCGGAGGGCTGCTTGTACGGCGTCCCAATCGAGCGCGAGCGGAATCCACTCGCGGTCTCCACGTTCGGTCTCGGCGTCCCGGGCGAGGTCTCGGATGTTCGCGATGCGATCCCCGTGCGTCGGGTGCGTGCTGAGCCAGTTGAGGTTGTCCGGTACGTCGCCGTACTCGTCGCGCAGGAGCTCGAAGAAGCCGGCCATCGCAGTTGGATCGAGGTCGGCGTCGATCATCAAGCGCACGCCTTCCACATCGGCGTCGGTCTCCTGGCCGCGTCCGTAGGAGTTGCCGGCCGCCATCGTGAAGACCTCGACAGCAGCCATCTCGGCACCCGAAATGTCCCCAAGAACGATGGCGACCGCGACCTGGCGTCCGACGTTGTCGAGCACGCGCTTCAGGCCGTGACGCTCGGTCACGTGCGCGATCTCGTGTGCCAGGACCCCGGCGACCTGTTCCGGGCTGGAGGCCTTCTCGATCAAGCCCGTGTAGACCGTGATGAAGCCTCCCGGGAGCGCATAGGCGTTGACCATCTCGCTCTCGACGATGCGTAGTTTGAAGTGCACCTTGCGGTCGGGGAAATCAGCGAGCACGACGTGCGGGCTGAGGCGATTCACCATCTGCTGGATCGCGTCGACGACCTCCTCGTCGACGACGACCCGGCTGTCCGCGTCGATCTGGTCGTTGGCGAACTCGCCCAGCTGCACATCGACGCTGAAGGGGACCTCCTCGACGACCTCGGCCGTGCAACCGCGCATCATCGCCGGGATGAAGTACAGGAACGCGAGGAACGCCAGCAGCGACACGGAACACGTGATCCGGTGTTGCCATGGGGAGGACGCCTTCTGCCCGACCAATCGGGAGAGTTGATCGTTCAGGTCGTTGCCGCCCGCGGCCTCGAGCGCGCGCTCGAACTCGGGGTCCAGGCACGACACGCTGAGCCCGCCGGACGTGCAGATCAACGCACCGGCATCGTCGCGCCGCAGCTTCATCCCGCCGAAAGGCAAGCTGGAGATCTGGCCATGCACGTCGGCTTGCAGGCCGCCTGGGTTCGCACTCAGACGAGCGTCGACGCCGCCCTCGGGTTGGCCGCGTCCGCGCAAGCGTCCAGCGAAGGTGCCACCGAGGGAGTAGGGATCCGCGCTCATCGTTCGATCTTGGTCTCGAGGCTTCCGATACCGGCGGCCGCGCAAGTCACGTGGTCACCGTCGTTCAAGGGGCCGACACCTTCCGGCGTGCCCATCAGGATCACATCGCCAGGTCGCAGCGTCAGGAAGCGCGACAGGTGAGCGATGGCGTGGGGGAGATCGACGACCCAGTCCGCGGTCGTCGCGTCCTGGCGGAGCTCGCCGTTGACGTGGCACGTGACGCGCACGTCGGCGGTGTCCAGGAAGTCGCGCGGCACGATCGCGGGCCCGAGCGGCAGGAACCCGTCCAGGTTCTTGGCCCGCAACCAAGGGTGCCCGAGCTTGCGGTCGTCGCCCTGGAGGCTGCGCGCGGTCAGATCGTTCGCCACGGTCCAGCCGCCCACGTGTTCCCACGCGTCCTCCAGCTGGATGTCCTTGCCCTGCAAGCCGATCACTGCGGCCAGTTCGGCCTCGTGGTCGACGCGTCGGTCGTACCACGCCGGCACGCGGACGGTCGCACGGTGGGCCGTCAACGTTTCGGGCAGCTTGTTGAAGAACATCGGTTCGGCCGGGACCTCTTCGCCGAACTCGGCGGCGTGCGCGCGGAAGTTCTTGCCGAGGCACAGGACCTTGCCGACCTGGGCGGGCGACAGGGGCGTGTCGACGTCTGCGGGCGCATTGCCGTCGAACGTGACGTCGCAGGCGTTCCAGCCCTCGCCGCCGGAGCGGGGCAGAAGGGGCTCGAGCGCAGCGCTGGCGAACCAGCCGTCCTCGATCAGCTCGACCAGATCGTTCGGGCGCCCGAGGCGTTCGAGATAGGCGCTCAGGTCCCACAGGCCCGACCCGTCGTGCAGGGCCAGGCGACGGCGCGGACCGCGCAAGCGGTAGAGGCGTACGGGATCCATGGCGCGGAGTCTAACGTCCTGGAGCGGCGGTTGCCGCCCCTCGCTGCGAGACAAACGGCCCCCGACGCCGGAGCGATCGGGGGCCGTCGTGCCCATCCTGCGTGCCGAGCTACTTGCGGCAGGCGTCGAGCGTCAGGAGCGCGTAGCTGGTGGCCAGCACGGGGTTGCCTTCCCACCAGCGCGGCGCGTTGGCGTTGACCCACGAACCGTCGATCCGACTTTGCATGGCGACCAAGCGCGCGGCGAGTTCGACGCGCCAAGCGTGCTCGACACCGGCGCCGTCGGTGACCGTGTCCGCTCCGAACACGTCCAGCGCGCGCGCCATGGAGTGGAAGTAGTAGAAGAGGCCTTGATAGGGCGCCGTCGGGTCCTTGGACGTTTCGAAGCCTGGATTCACGTCCAGGGTGTAGTTCCGTTGCAGCCAGGTCCAACACGCCTGCACGCGCTCGTCGTCCTTGTTGAGCCCGGCGAAGACGAAGCTCTTCAACATCGCGTAGGTCATCGAACCGTAGCTGCGCGGCACGCGAATGGTCTTGCCGTTCTCGGTGCGCACGTCGAAGCCAGCTTTCGAGTCGCCGGGCATGTAGCCCGCGCCCCCGTCGTCACCGGACTTGACGATCACATCGCCGTCGACGATCTGCACGTCGTTCGATTCGCTGCGGTTCTGGCAACGCTCGAGGAACTTCACCGCGCGTTGGTACGCCTCGTGATCGGACTCGAGTCCCGAGGCGGCGAGCGCTTCCAAAGCCATTTGCAGGTTGGACAGGTCGGGACGTTCGTCGCCGCCGTAGCCGATGCCGCCGTAGTAACGGTCGCCCTCGCTGTAGCCCTCGCCCTCGTCCGCCTGCAAGCCGATCAGGAAGTTGCGGGCCTTGATGATCGCGCCCTGGAACGCGGGATCCTGGGCTTCGGACAAGGCCAGGATCGCCGCGGACGTCGTGTAGTTCGCCAGGCGACCTTGATGAATCGCTCCGTTCTCGTGCTGCATGGTGAGCAGCCAGGCGAGTCCGCTGTCGATCACAAGTTGCACGTCGGCGGGGCGCGGCTGCGGCACGGTCTGGATCGCGCTGAGCACCATCGCCGTCATGCCCGCATCGGGCTGACCCGGTGCACCCCACTTGCCGTCCTCGGCCGCGGCGATCAGGAAGCGCGCACCGGTCAAGATCGACGCGTCGGTCTTCTTGGCGTCCTCGGCGCTCCACGTGGGCAACGCCACCGGAGTGCGCGCCGTCTTGAGCTTGGCGGCCTCGATCAGGTCGTAGCAACGACTCAGCTCCACGACGGCCTGGGCGGTGGCGATCACCGCGCCTTCCTTGGAGTCCCAGCGACCGTTCTCGCCGCGGCCGGCCAGCAAGCGGCGCGCGTACGGAACAGCTTCTTCGACGCTGGCGAAGGTGACCGCCGGGTCCCGCGGCATGGCAGCGGCATCCGCGCTCAGATGGTGCAAGGCCTTGGCGTAGACGTCCTTGGTCGAGCCGTCGGTGTAGTGGAACAGCGCCAAGGCAGCCAGGTGCGTTTGGATCCGGCCGCGATCCTGGGGCGCGTCGGCGTCGACGATCGCACCGGTGTCGTTCTGCTTGCCGACCAGGAACGCGACGGCATCCTTGACGAACACGCCGTCCTCGGGCGTGTAGTGGCGCGGGCTCTCGGCCAACGCACGCAGCACCCAAGCGGTGCCTTCGACGCCGCCGGCATAGCTGCCGTCCACGCGGTCCTGCGTGCCCCGGAGCCAGCGAATCGCACCGTCCGTGACGTCCTTGAGGTCGGGCAGGTCGTCCTGGAGCTCGGCCACGCGCGTGGACGTGGAGGGAACCGCGGTGGTGGAGACGGCCGGCGAAGGCGTGACCAGGGTGTGGGCCGCCAGGATCGTGCTGGCCAGGAGGCCGAGGGTGGGTCGCATCTGCATGGGGACGGGGAGCGGAGTCACGGGCGAAATCGGGGCCGTGGGGCCCAGGGTAGTGCGCGTACGGACGGGCTGGGAGTCCCAACGTCTGCGTCTTGCAAACGTTCATCGATCCTCCGCCAAGTGCCTGAGTGGTGGGGCCCTCGCCCAAGGGCAGCCTTACACTGTGGGCCCACGTCGGGTGGCCCCACGCCGGCCCGCGACACCGCTGGGGGATCCCCCGGCGTCGACCCTTCCATCATGACCGCATTCGAATTCCCCTTCGTACCGCTCGACTACGTGCGGCCCAGCGCGGCCGATCAGGCCGAGGCCGCCCGAGCGTTCCACCAGGACCTCGCGCGCCGCCGGACGGTGCGGCATTTCCTGCCGGACCCGATCCCGGAGGGCGTTCTCGAGGACTGCATCGCCGCAGCTGGCACCGCCCCTTCCGGCGCTCACAAGCAGCCCTGGACCTTCGTGCTGGTGACCGACCCGGACGTGAAACGCAGGATCCGTGAGGCGGCCGAAGAGGAGGAGCGCGAGAACTACTCCGGTCGCATGAACGACCAGTGGGTCAAGGACCTGGCGCCCCTGGGCACGGACGAACACAAGCCGTTCCTGGAGATCGCGCCGGCCTTGATCGTGGTGTTCCGCCAGGCCTGGGGCGAGAGCGAGGTCGAGTCCGAACGGTTGCAGCACTACTACACGCAGGAGTCGGTCGGGATCGCGTGCGGATTCCTGCTCGCCGCCTTGCACCACGCGGGACTCGCAACGTTGACGCACACGCCCAGCCCGATGGGATTCCTGGCCGAGGTGCTCGACCGGCCGGTGAACGAGAAGGCGTTCCTGTTGGTGCCTGTCGGCTACCCGACGCCCGATTGCCAAGTCCCCGATCTGAAGCGCAAACCCCTCGGTGACATCTTGATCGAGCGCTGAGTCAGCGTTGCGGCGCGCACGCCGCACATTCGCAGTTCGGATCGATGGCGGGATTCTCGCCGACGCCCAAACGGTCGATCAAGCGCGCGCGCAGTGCGGCTGCGATGTCGGGTCGCTCCGCGGCCACGTCGGTGCAGGTCGCAGGATCCTCCGTCAGGTCGAAGAGCGCGGCACCGTGGCGTGTGCGTTGCGCGTTGCCGGGTCCCTGGTGATCCACCAGGTAGACGACCAGCATGTGGCCGTTCGCGACGATGGATGCGCTGTGACCATCCACTTCCAGAGCGACCTTCTCTGGAGTCTCGACCGCCGCGGCCTCGGCGTGCGCATCGAGAGCGTCCCGCCCGGGGAACGGAACATGGTCGAGTTCGAGGCGAGCCAACAGCGTGCGCCCCGCATCTTCGATGCCGACCGGGGTTTCGCGGAACGTCGTGCCGACCTCGGGCCCGGACACGACGAACGGAACACGCAGGGTGCTGGGGAAGAGGTCCTGGTGGCGCCACGCGAACTCGGCTTCGCCCAGTCCCATCCCGTGCGGTGCCGTCAGGACGACATGCGCATCGCGCAACCGCTCCGTCCGGAGCAGCTTGCCCAAGGTGTGGTCGAACCCGGTGATCTCGGCCCGGTACTGGTCGCGGATCCAATCGAGGTCGCGCGCCTCCGGCAACCAGAACGCTTTGAGGTGTCGCGGCAACGGCTCGAGCCCTCTCCCGATCGCGCTCCGCTTCAAGCGTGGATACGAACGCGTGAACTCTCGTCCCGCCCGGAACGGAGGCATCATGTCGGTCACGTGGAACCAGATGAACAGAGGGCGGTCCGCGAGCTCGCCCAGCATCTTGGGCATGGTCGCCAAGGTCTCCGCGGCCGAGCGCTCGCCCGCCTCGGGGAACGCGTAGCGATCGAATCCGTCCGCAAGCCCGGAGCGCGGTCCGAGGGCCGTGTGCGACACGGCCGCCACGGTCGTGAATCCGTGCTCGCGGAGCACCTGGGCCAGATAGGGAGCATCCAGGAAACCCTCCGAGCCGACCGGAAGTCCGCGCAGGATCGAGCGGTGCGCCTCGACCCCCGAGTCGGTCGAGGAGAACGCATCGATCGTGAGGCCCGAGTTCTGGAGCGCAGCGATCGAGTTCGCGACGAGGTTCTCGCCTTCGGTCCCGCGCACGGCGTCGTCCAGTCGCAACCCGTCCGCGGTGATCAAGATCAAGACCTGGTCCCGCGTTCGGCGTGTGAGAGCCGGCGGCGTGAGCACGATCGAGCCGTGCTTCAAGTCGTCCGCCAGCACCTCGAAGACAGCCTTCATCGGCTCGTTCGCGAAGCGCGGATCGATCTCCACGCGCACCATCTTCCAGGGCGTCTCGTCCTTGTCCGGTTCGAGGTCCCACTCGGTGATCACGGGCGGGCGATGGACGTTCCGCGACCAGAGGCTGACGCGCATGCGCAGGTGATCGTCCAGGCGCTGCACGGTGTTCGGTCGACCGAAGGAGAACTCCAGGTCCTCGCCCGCGATGGGGACGAAGTTCACCACCAGTCGCGTGCCGGCGTCCAAGCCCACGGCCGGTCGTGCTTCGCCGCCGATCGTGACGAGCGCGGGGGCGTCGATGCTGGGGAGCCAGTTCAGGTCCGAGCGATCCAGGGTCGAGACCTCCGCGATCGAGACGCCCTCCGTGCACTCGGCGAAGGCGAGCTCGATCTGCGCGAAGGACTCCGAGTTGCGTTCGGCGGCGGGCACGTCGAAGGTGAAGGTCTGCAACGCACCGTCGCCGCTGTAGATCTGAGGCGCGGTCTGCACGACTCGAATTCCGTTCCGGACCAGGTTGACCTGAACGGTGAATCCGGTCTCGTTCCCGGCCAAGACTCGCACTTGGTCGAACTCCGGGACGTGGGGTCCATTGACCTGCAGGTTGACCCTGCGCGTGCCGCCCAGGATCAATACCTCACGATCGCTCCGCGTTCCGTAGGCGATGCTTCTGGCGGACGAGCGCCAGGCGTTGGGAGGGCCACCGTCCACCAACCAGGTGCGCAGGACGTCGACCCGTTCGCGTTCGGGCTGGATGCCGAGCAGCTCCAGCTGGAGGTCGCGCCGTGGCAAGGACGAGCGTTCCTGGGCAGCCGCATCCTTGCAACCCTGTTGCAGCCCCGTCAGCAGAAGGAGTGCGATCCCGACGAGCAGGCGCGCGCCGAACGAAGCGGAGCGACCACACCTTCGGCGACACCGCGCGTACGCAGGTTCACTCGGGCAGAAGGGCCGAGGTGAGGATGTGGGGACGGTCAAGGTGGAGGGACCGAGGTCGGGTCGCTGTCCAGGCTATACCCAACCGCGCCCCATCGTCTCGCCACGGGTGACGGGAACGCTCGGGGTCCCGCATCGAGGCGATGGGGTGAGGCCGGTGGCCCCGTTCGCGGTGAGTGCCCGTCCCGGCTCGAATCGAGTCAGGGGGAAGAGCTCTCTCTAGGACTTGGGCGCGAGCTTGACGGCGGTGCCGTAAGCCACGACCTCGGCCGCAGCCTTGGCCACTTCGCTGGTCCCGAATCGGAATCCGACGACCGCGTCCGCACCGCGGGCGCGTGCGTCGGCGACGAGCCGATCGAGGGCTTGCTCGCGCGTCTCGGCGACGAGCTTCGTGTACTCGGGCACCTCGCCCCCGACGATCGTGCGGCAGATCGCAACGATGTCCCGGCCCAAGTGGCGCGCGCGTACGGCCGTGCCTCGCACGAGTCCGATGGCCTCGGTGATCTCGCGCCCAGGGACTTCGTTGATGGTGAGAACGATCATCGTTGGACCTTGCGATAGGGGTCGAAGGGGGTGATGCGCATACGCTCGCGCAGCGTGAGCGCCAGGACTCCGGTGAACCCGAGGATGCCCGCGAGGAAGAGGATCACCCCGAGCGTCGGCATGTCGGACGTCGTGACCGCATAGCACCAGTAGCCCAGCATGCCGAGCGCACCGACGGTGAGCAGGATCCAGCTCAGAGCCAGTCCGCCCTGGTGCGCCAGATCCTCTTCGATCCGACGCCATTCGGAATCAGCGGGTTCCGGGGGAATGGCCGACCGGGCGAGCAGGTCGAGCGCCTGCAGTTCGGCGACCTCGAGGGCCAGCGCACGGTCGGTGCCCATACGCGTCTCGAAGGCCTGGGCCGCGCTGCGGTCCAGTTCTCCATCCACGTAGGCCATCGCCTGGAGCTGCTCGGGTCTGGGTTCGGACGTACTCACGCCGTTCCTCCCGGGGCTTTGGAACCGCCCCGTTTCTGGTTGTTGGTTCGTGTGTCCTGCACGACCTCGCCCAGCTTGGGTCCGAGGGTCTCGCGCAGGCGACGTCGCGCATGGAACAAGCGCGACATGACGGTGCCCTCGGGGATGCCGAGGTGCTCCGCGATCTCCCTGTAGGAGAGGTCTTCGAAGTGGCGCAGCGCCAGGACCTCACGGTCGTTGGCTCCGAGCGTTTCGAGCGCCGAGCGGAACAGGTCCGCGCGCTCCGTCAGCTCGAGGCCCAGCGTGGGGCCGGGCGTCGGATCCTCGATCTCGAAGTCCGATTCTCCATCTTCGGGGCGGGCCGCGCTGAGCGAACGCACGCGTCGCTTCTTGCGCAGAAAACTGAAGCACGTGTTGCGCAGGATGCGATGGAACCAAGGCAGGAAGGGCTGCGCGGGGTCGTAGCTGTCGCGCGCTCGGAAGACCTTCAAGAAGGTCTCCTGGCACAGGTCCAGCGCATCCTCGCGCGATCCCACCAGGGAGTGCGCCACGTGGAAGGCCCGACCGCGAAGACAACGGGTGAGGTCGTCGAACGCGGCCGGATCCCCGGAGCGGGCGCGAGTCATCAAGGCTGTAGCTTCGGCGGCCATGGGGTCGCTGTACTCACCCGCCTCGGGTCCCTTCACGGAAACTTCCGGGACTTTCTCGGACGTTCCAGCGGGTCGACCGGTCGCTCCGGGGCCGTCCGTGGGGTTCTGGGGGTCGATCGAGGTCATGCGGTGGGTGCCTGGGTCCGCTTCTGCTCCCGCTCGGGGCTCCTCCTATCGAGGATACCGAGCACATGACGTGCTGCGCGACGTGCGGCTCCTGGACCGCCCAAGCGGTGCATCGCACGCTTCAAACCGGTCTGGATCTTCGCGCGCTCGGGACCGTCCTCGTAGATCCGGACGAGCGCCTGTCCGAGCGGCAGGGGATCGCCGTCTCCGATGACGGCGAACTCGGGCAGGACCTCCTCTCCAGCCACAAGGTTGACCCCACTGAACCAGGGCACGGTCAGCATCGAGCGCAGCGCACGCTTCCAGCGCTTGGTGACGCGGTACAGCACGACGGTCGGGATCCCGTGATGGGCGACCTCGGTCAGCACGGTGCCCGACACGGCCAACGCGGCGCGCGCGTGACCTAGGTCTCCCTCGAGGTCGCCGATCGACAAGGTGACGCCCTGGGTCTCGCCCAGGATCGTTCGGACGCGTTCTTCGTGGTCCGCGGTGCGTTGCGTGATCCGCACCGGCACGTCCGGGTGCGCGGCCCGCACAGGATCGAGGGCTGCCAACATGAAGGGCAGGTTGTCCTCGATCTCCTTCGCGCGACTCCCCGGCAACAGCAGGATCGTGTCGCGATCATCGGGACCGGGCGGCGCGGGTCGTTCCGCGTGCGCATCCCGGATCGGATGGCCGACGAACGCGTTGGGTACGTCGTGGCGATCGAACCAAGCGGACTCGAACGGCAGGATCGTCAGCGCCAGGTCGACGACCTGCTTGTAGCGCCGCACGCGCCACGGAGCCCAGGCCCAGTACTGCGGCGTGATGTGGTGCACGACCGGTACGCCGTAGCGCTGCGCGATGCTGGCCATCGGCACGTGCAGCGCCGGCGAATCGACGGGCACGAAGACGTCCGGGCGATCCTCGGTGCACGTTGTGGCCAAGGTCTCGAGCAGGCCCCGGTAGTAGGGGAGCTGCGCCATCGCACCACCCGCATCCATCGTCGCGCGAGCACCAGGATCGGCCAACGTCGTGACGCCGGCGGCCTCCAGCTCGGCGCCTCCGAATCCGAGCAAGCGCGGTGCCGGCGCGCCGGCTTCCTTTGCGGCCGCGATCAGCTCGCGCGCCAGTCGTGCGGCGTGCTGTTCGCCGGAGGCCTCGGCGCATGAGAGGAAGATGGTCAAAGCCCGTCCCTTCAGATCCGGCAGATCCGGGAGTTGCGGCTCGGCGGGGAAGTCCTCCAGGTCGCTCTGGATCGCAGCGCACAGTCCATTCCGTTGCAACCAGAAGTCGGGCACGGCCAGGAATCCACGCACCAGTTCCCAGACGGCGATACGCAGTTCGCGGCGCGCAGCCTTCAAGGGGTCCGGGATCTTGGGAGTCTTGACCATGGCGCAGCAGGATAGGGCCCGCGCGGTCCGGGTTCCCGGGCGAGGCGCAGGATTCCCTTGCGGTGCCTCGATCGGCAGGATGGGCGGATGTTCCGGCTGGTCGGGTTCTTCATCCTGGTGTTCGTCGTCCTCAACGTGCTGCGTGGGGTCCTGGCCCCCGTGCCGATCGTGGGCGCGATCCTGGGGATCCCGCTCCTGGGCTTCTGGATCGTGGCCCTGGGCCTGTCCTGGGCCTTCTCGCGCTTCGCCAACGACGCCGTCGACCGGAGCCGCCAGCGCAGCCTCGTCCGCACGCTCGGTGCGGTCGAGACGCCGCACAACCAGGGCAAGCTCGGCAGCCTGCTGATCCAGCAAGGCCGCTACAAGCGCGCGATCGAACCGCTCGAGAACGCGATCGCCGGGGACCCGAACACCGCCGGGTGGCACTTTCGTCTGGGGCAGGCCCGGCTGAAGACCGGAGACTTCGAGGGTGCTTCGCAGGCCCTGTTGCGCACGCTCGAGATCGACGAGGCCTACGGCTACGGTTCCGCGCTCCTGCACCTGGCCGAGACCGAGTTGGCCGCCGGCCGTGAGGAATCGTCGTTGCAGCGGTTGGAGCAGTTCGAACGCAATCACGGACCGAGTCCGGAAAGCGCGTACCGTCGCGGCAAGGCGCACCTGCGAGCGGGGCGCAAGGAAGCGGCCCATGCAGCCTTCGACGAAGTCGCGGAACTCGCGCGAACGCAGGCGAAGTATCAGAAGAAGCAGGGCGGCGCTTGGGCGTTGCGCGCCCAGCTCGCACGCTGGACCGGCTAGGAGCTCGCGAGCAGACCGCGCGCGACCAGGTCGGCGCGTAACGTCGGCGCGTCCTGGAACCGGTGTCCGTGCATGCCCAAGCCTTCGGCGGCGATCACGTTCACGGAACGATCGTCGACGAAAAGCACCTCGTGCGCCGGAATACCCAAGGCGTCGAGCGTCTGGACGTACGCGCCCGCATCCGGTTTGCGCACACCCAGGTCGCAGGACACGAACAGCTCGCCCAGGTGATCGGACAACCCGACCTTGGCGTCGAGTTCGCGCATCCACACCGGGTAGTTCGAGAGTCCGTGGCACGCGACTCCGGCCCGCGTCAGCTCGCCGAGGATGGACTCGACACCCGGCAACCACGCCCAACCTTCCACGATCGCATGTTTGAGCGCGGCCTCGTCGAACGCGCGACCGTCACGGAACATCTTGCGGAAGTACGCGGCCTCGTCGATCTCGCCACGCTCGAATTCGAGCCAAGCATCGGGCGTCTTGGCGGCCATCAGTTCCTCGAACGACATGCCGAGCGCGGCGGGCATGCGCTCGTAGAACGGGTCGAGGATCAGAGTCCCCATGACGTCGAACAGAACGACGCGTGCCGAAGTCATCGGGGGCGCTCGTACTCGAGCGCAGACGCTTGGGTCGTCTCGCCGTCTCGAACGTCCACGGTGCAGAAGGGCTCGTTCGGGAGGCCGAGGTCGTCGTGCCGACTTCGGAATCCTTGACCCTGCTCGGTGATCGAGGACAGGCGCAGGGGCGGAGGGTTGTCGACGGCGTAGAGCGACCACGAACCCGGCTCGAGGCCCTGGAACGCGAAGTCTCCGTTCGCGGGCAGGAGCATGCGGCGTGGACGATGATCTCCGCGCGATGCGACGATCCAGAGCGGAGGGTCAGCATGGTCGCGCGCCAGGTTCCCGGTGAGGCTCCCGCCTATGGGGAACACCAGGTCGGCGCGCTCGTTCCAGAAGAGCGTGTGTTCCGCGGCGGGTCGATCCGCGCGCTCGGCGCGCACGACATACGGACCGCCGTCGAGGCGCGGCAGGTGGAAGCGACCCTCGGCATCGGTGCGCGTCGTCGCGGACGGGTGGCGCGCACGCTCGAGCGGGATTCCGTGCAGGTCGAACGAACCCTCGGGGTCGGTCACGGCATAGAGCGCGACGCGCACGTTGGCCGCCGGCGCGCCGTTCGCCTCGGTGACCGTGCCCGGCGTCAAGGTCCACGGAATCAATTCGATCTCGACACGGCCGCGCGTTCCCGGATCGATCGTCGCCGGTCGGAAGCCCGCAGCATGAATCTCGAGCCGACCCGGCGTGGGGCAAGGCACGGCCAGGTCGTGGCCCGGGCCCTGCGCATGGAACAGCGTGAGGTCCCAATCCGCGTGCGTCGCGTTCACCGCGATCTCGGGGACCACGGTGCCATGAGGATCGCGTGCCGTGACGCGGACCCTCGGTGCGGGCTGGGTGACGATCAGTTCGATCTCGTGCGCCGGGGCGGTCAGGGTCTGCTCCAGGAGCAGGCCTCGGGCGGGATCGTAGGCGAGCAATTCGATGGGGCCGGGTCGTCCGGTGTCGATTCGGAATCCACCGACGAATCGTGCATGGTGCACCTCACTCGCGGAGGGACTTCTGAGCCCGACCTCCTTGCGCCAAGCGACCCGAATGCCCGATTCGTGACCCGCAGCATCGGTGATGCGGCCACGGATCGCGGTCGGATCCTCCATGACGAAGTCGATGCCCGTGATGGGCTCATCGGCTTGCAGGTCGAAGGCCTCCGAAACCTGGATCGCCACGTCGCCCGTCCAAGCCCAGATGCGCGTCGGTCCCGTGGGGGCGCAGGGGATGACGTAGTCGCCGTGGTCGTCCGACCGGGCGAGTCGCGAGCAGGGCGGCAGTTCGGGAGGACTGGCCGTCCGACGTTCGAGGTCGGCGTGACAGGCGACCACGATCGCGTTGGCCAAGGGCTGCCCGTCCTCGTCGTGGATGCGTCCGCTGATGTGGCCCGCAGGCGACAAGGCCACATCACCCAGATCGCGTTCTTCGCCCGGAACGAGTCGCAGTTCGAGCACGGAACAGGCGTGGCCAGGCGCGCTCAGCGTCGCGCGCACGATGCGCGGGCGTGACAGACGGTCGATGTCGGTGGCGGCGAATCCATCCGCGCCGACGGAAACGGATGCGCGCGCACCCGCGTGTTCGAGTTGCAGGCGTCCCTCGCTCAAGGTTGCGCCGGACTCGTCGACGAGTCGCGCGGCGACGCGGCTGGTGCGAACCACGGGCGGCGGTTCTTGATCGTCCGGCGGGCTGGCCACCGGGGACGGAGCGAGAGCCGTGGTGCCCGTCGGGACGACTTCACGCGCCTCCGGTTCTTGCGGAACGGTGTGCGTGTGCACGAGTTCGGGCGCATCCACCGCAGGCATCAGGGTCGTCGGCGTCGTAGGTGCGACGTGCTCGACCGGACCGGTCGTGGACTGCACGCCGTAGACTCCGACTCCGAGAAGCACGAGCACGCCGAGCACGCGGCTGGCGGTCACGTACCCGAGGTCGCGCAGGATGGCCGGGGCGCCGCCGCCTTGGGGCATCCCGCTGGCGATGGCGAGCGGAGCGAGCCAGGTGCACCACGTCTTGCGATCGCCGGTGCGCATGTCCATCGAACGCCGCATCAGGTCGAGTCCGCGCTTCAGGCGCCAGCGCACGGTCCCCGGCGGGATGTTCTCGCGACGCGCGATCTCGGCGGACGACAGGCCCTCGTAGTAGCGCTGCAGCACCGTGGTTCGGAAGGGCTCGGGCAGGCCGAGCAGTTCGGCGGCGACCATGCCCTGGGCCTCGACCTGTTCGATCAGTTGGGCGGGGTCGACGGGAGCCTTCTCGTCCCGCTCCTTCTCGGACTCGTGCCACTGGCGCGCGGAGCGGGATCGAGCGCGGGCGCGCATGGAGTTGCGCAGGACGCGGGCCAGCCAAGGGCGCGGCGGGCGGGACGGATCCGGAGGCGACTTGAGCGCGGCCAGCCAGGTCTCCTGGACCAGCTCCTCGGCCTCGCTCGGGTCGTAGACCAGGCGTCGGGCGAGGGCGCGGACCCAGCCGTCGTGGACGAGCAGATCGGCGGGCTCCAGGTTCGGTTCTTTCGGATCCATGGCGTGCCCCTATCCTATGCGCCGCCAGCGAGAGCGTTGGTGAACTCATGCCCGCCCTCATCGATCTCTTGCACATCGGCCGCCAGCGCACCCGGTCGGCCGCCCCGAATCCCGGAACGGATCCCGCGCGATCCCGGCAGGCGGACCTGGTGGACCTCCACCTGGCCCTTCAGGAGCGCGCCGGCTGTGTCTCCCTCGTGGGTGCACCGGGCAGCGGAAAGACCCTATTGGCCCACGTGGTCTTGGGTTGGGTCCCACCGAGCGAAGGCCAGATTCAGTTCCAGGGCGAGCCGCTCCCGGCCGGCGGACTGGGCCCAGGTCAGGTCGGTTGGGTGCCGACGCGCACGCCCGAGTTCGGGACGCGTCTGTCCGCTTTGCACGCCCGCGCGCGCCAGGCCGCACCGAGCTGGGACGAGGGCATCTGGCGCGTCGCGTGCGGCGACCTGGAGCTGCGCCGACCGGGTGGCGCGTGCAACGCGGCCGAGCGAGCTCGCGTGGCCTTGGGCGTCGCCTGCTCCTCACGTCCTCCGCTGATCTGGCTGGACGATCCGACCCGCGATCTGTTGGCCGAGGAACGCGCGGAGTTCGACGACGTGTTGCGTCGCGTGATCGAGCGGTTGGACACCACGATCGTGATCGCCGGGCGCGCGGACTTCGTGTCGGCGCAGCAGCACTGGCGCTTGGACGCGGGACGCTTGACGGTCGAGGCCCGGGCATGAGTTCCTTGGCGTACGCCTTCGATCCGCGCGGTCTGGGATTGGTCGGGCGCCTGACGGTGTTCGCTGGCCTCGGCATCGTCGTCCTCGATGAACTCGGCACCTTTCGCGATCCCGTGCTCACGCGCAGCAGCGTGTTCCTGTTGCTCGGCGCGGTGTGCTCGGTCGGCTCGCTCGCGTCCCAGGGTGGGGGGCGTGCGACGTTCGAGCGCGCGGCGTTCCGTGCTTCGCCCCTGTTGCCGGTGTTCGTTCGCACCATCGCTCTGTTCACCATCTTCACCGTCGCCCTGTTGCTGCGCGCACCCGGTCGAGGCGCGTTCGACGTGATGTGGGGCGTGGCCGGCGCGGCTCTCGGGTTGCGCGCCGCAGCTCATGCGGCGCGCGCAGCGGGCGATCCGCTCTTCCGCATCCTGACCCCACTCGCGCTGATGGCTGCCGTTTCGATCCTCCTCCCGGACCGACCTTGGCTCGTATTGGGACCGCTCGCCGTCGCCGCATGGGCGTTGCACGGGTTCCGCGAGGTTTGGCGCCAGGACGGTGTGTTGGTGTTCGAGATCTGGCGCTCGGACGGTCGATGAAGCGGGGGTGCGTACTCCGTTCCAGCTCCTGCTCCTGATCGCCCTCCTGCTCGTCGCGCTTCCGAACTCGCAGGCCGGCGCCGCGCTCGGACGGCATGTCGAGTTCCCGCGACTCGGGCTCGAGGTCGAACCGCCCGCCACCTGGCAACGCATCCCGATCCCGCCGCGCGAGGATCACGTCCAGCTCCTGTGGGGCATTCCGGTGACGTCCGGTCGCTCGCCGTCGGTCGGCATCGCGGTGCTGCACGCGGACGACGCCGAGGGGATCGTGGACACGGCCACGTACCTGCAGAAGCGCGCGTTCGCGCTGACGTCGGAGCTCTTGCACCCGGGCGCGCGTCGATTCGGCCACACACCGGTGCGCTACACCTACACCCAGGCGGACGAGGACGGCCAACCGTTGAAGGGCTTCCTGCACGGTTGGGAAGCGGACGGTCGCACGATCATCGTGCAGGGCCTGGCTCCCGCGGCGAGCTTCGACGCGCACTTCAAGACCTGGCAACGCTTCGCCGAGAGCATCGTGATCGAGACCCCGCGGGAGCGGGTGCGCGAGCACTACGAGTGGACCCGCTACTACGGGCAACGCCGATTCCCGGATCGGGAGCGCCGCGTGGCTGCACGCTTGTCGTCGGTCGAGGGTTGGGATGCGCGCGACAGCGAGCACTACCTGGTGCTCTCGCACGCAGGGAGCCCGGAGCTCACCAAGCGCTTCCTCGATCGACTGGAGGCGCTGCATCGGCGGCTCGCGACGGACCTGGACGGCATCGCTGGGTCCGCGAAGACCGGTGTCGTGCGCATCTGCAAGGACCGCGACGAGTACCTCTTGTACGGCGGCGACCGGCGCGCTTGGGGCTACTTCAGTCCCTCGGAAGGCGAGCTGGTGTTGCACCTGGTCACGAGCGAGGAGGCCACGCTGCGCACGTTGCAGCACGAGGCCTTCCATCAGTTCGTGTTCCACGCGACGGGCGGCGTCTCCCCGCACTCCTGGTTCGACGAAGGGCTGGCCGAGCACTACGGCACGGCCACCGTGGAAGACGGGCGCGTCACGGGGTTCGCAGCACCGGAAGACATGCTGCGTCCCGTGAAGGCCCTGGTGGATGCCGAGCGCACCGTGCCCGTGGCGGACCTGCTGGCGATGGATCAGAAGGCCTACTACGCGGACCCGCACCGTTGCTATCCGCAGGGTTGGGCGTTGGTGCGTTGGCTCGAGATGGAAGCGCGTGGCCGCAAGGCGCAGCTCTTGAGCACGTACTTCGACGAACTGACGCAAGCGTGGGCGGAGGCGCTCGAATCCCTCGCCGGCGAAACCAATCCCGAACGTTGGAGCGCCGCTCGGGCGGCCACGCGTCAGGTCGCGCTGGAGCGCGCGTTGCGCGGACAGGACCTGGCCGCGCTCGAGCGAGATTGGCTGAAGGCCATGCAGCGCTGAGCGCGCTGGGGCGCTGCAGCGAGTCCGTCGGAAGGCGCTGGGTGGAGGCGACACCCGCGTTTTCGTCGTGCAACCCTTTAGGGTGAGAGTTACTCGCAAAGTGATAGTGACTGTCACCTCGGGCCGCTCGCCCAGTCGCTCGGGGAGCCCGTTCTGGGAGCCATCACCCTTTCGCATCTTTGCCAGGGTCGGAGCCGCGCCCTAGGGCACGCGGCGCCGGAACCCGACGTAGCCGATCCAGAAGACGAGGGCGCAGTATGCGGCCATGCCTCCGTTGATCACGGGATCGAGCCGGTGCTGGTTGAGTACGGTGACGTACACCTCGACGTCGACGAGCCGGAAGATCGAGGTGTGCGTGATCGAGTTCACCAGGTAGATGGCGAACTCGAAGATCACCAGGAACAACATGCCGATGCCGAGCCGTAGCGGCGCGCTGGTGAAGGCCGAGATGGCGTACGTCGTCGTGTACAGGCAGCCCAGGAAGAGGCTCTGTTGCAGCGAGCAGAGCAACAAGTCGTCGTAGCGCATGCTCTCGCCGATGCGCTCGAGGAGGAACGGCACCGTCAGGCTCGACAGGAAGACGGGCACGACGATCGCGAGCAGTCCTTTGGTGAAGCGTTCGCTGTAGAGGCGCAACCGCGTCACCGGGCGTGCGAGCCAAATTTCGAGCGTGCCTCGGTGCGCTTCGCCCGCGATGGCACCGACCGCGAACAGGACCGCCGCGGCTGCACCCAGGGTGTTGCAACCCTTGAAGAAGTGTTGGGCGACGATGTAGGCCGACACGCCGATCTGTTCGACGAAGTCGATGATGTTGCTCAGCATCTCCATCGGTCCGGAGAGCTGTTTGGCCGCGCCTGGATTCTCACGGAAGCTGGGCCACCACACGATGGCTGCGTAGAGCATCGCTTCGAGCACCAGGAAGAAGGCGCAGCCGGCGATGAGGTAGCCGCGGGATTCCCGGCCGATTCGGCAGCGCATCAAGATGTCTCTCACAGGCCCTCCACTCCGTAGAGCTCGCGGTAGAGCAGTTGCAGCGAGAGCTTGCCGTGCTCGATGGCGATCGGTGCGGGGAGCGTCGCGGTGGCCAGCGAGCCCAGGAAGGCGCGCGGGTCGTCCTGGTCCAGGTGGACCGTGGCTTGGCGCCCCGCGTGTTCCGCATCCAGGCTGACATCGGCGACCCCGGGTCCGTGCAAGGATTGCAACGCCGCAGAGTCCACCGGCGTCTCCCAGGTGATGCGAATCATGCGTGCGGCGCGGATGCGAACGTCGGCAGCGCGCTCGTCGCCGATGACCTGGCCCGCGTTGAGGAACAGGATTCGTTCGCAGACGGCATCGACTTCGCCCAGGTGGTGCGAGGACAACAGGATCGTCCTGCCGTCGGCCGCGTCCTCGGCGAGCAGTTCCAGGACCTGACTGCGCTTGGTCGGATCGAGGCCCTCGGTCGGTTCGTCGAGAATGCGCACGCGCACGTCGGGCGCCATGGCCGCGGCGAAGCACAGTTGGCGCTTCATGCCGTGGCTGTAGCCGCGCACCTTGCGGTCGAGCGGGAGCTCCAGGTGTTGGGCCAGCTCGAGCGCGCGGGTGTGCGCCGCTCGCTCGCGACCGCGCAGGAACCACCTGAGGTGCTCGCGGCCCTTCATCTCGCCGTACAGGTGCATCTCGCCCGGCGTGTAGCTGATGCGTCGACGCACCTGGACACCGTCGCGGGTCAGGGCTTCGCCATCGACCCAGACCTGGCCGCTGTCCGGTTTCACCAGTCCTTGGATGCAGCGCATGAACGTGGACTTGCCGCTGCCGTTCGGCCCGAGCAGGCCGGTGATGCCCGCGCCGATCTCGAGGTCGAGCGGGTGCAGCGCGAGGTTCGAACCGAAGGCGCGCCGTAGGCCTTGGGTGCGGATGCGGACGTCGTTCGGGTTCATGGTGGCGAAGCGTTCCAGCCGCCGCGCTGTGCGGTACGGTAGCGGTCCACATGCCGTCCCGCATCCTTCACACCTGGAAACGCGACGTGCTCGGCCGCGTCGAGCAGGTCGAGGGCGCGGGCGGCGTATTCGTACGGCGGATCGCTTGCGGTTGCGCGTGGCCGGGCACCGGATTCGTGGCGCGGCGTCTGATGCATCGCGAGCGGGAGGCGTTGCGTGCATTGAAGGGGATGGCGGACGTTCCTCAGCTGCTGGCGGACCCCGAACTGGTGAGTCTGCCGGACGCGGACGGGCGCGTTCCACGACCGCGTGAGGTGCTGTTGCGATCCTGGATCGGTGGCGCACCCTTGCACGAGGCCACGCACCTGCCCGCGGACTTCTTCGATCTGCTCGACGCGCTGGTCGAAGACCTGCATGGCCGCGGCGTCTGCCACAACGACCTGCACAAGGAGCAGAACATCGTGGTGGGGGACGACGGTCGCCCTGCGCTGATCGATTTCCAGCTGGCCAGTGTGCATGCGATGCGTGGCCCACGCTTCGCGACCCGTTGTCACGAAGACCTGCGACATCTTCAGAAGCACCGCCGTCGCTACACGCGCGATGGTCGCGCGCCCCATGGCGTGGCACAGGAAGGCGCGGGTGCGGGGCGCGAGCGACGCCCCTTGTCCAAAGCCTGGCGGCGATTCGGGAAGCCCGTGTACCTGTTCGTCACGCGCTCGTTGTTGCGGACCAAGGACGGGGAAGCTCGGCGGGACAGTGCGGGACCCTGGCCCACCTGGGGCGCGGCCATCGGGCCGAAGCGTCCGGGCTAGGTTCCCAGACCTGGCCTCGGCGAGAGGGTCTCACTGCGGTGCAACGTGCGTTCACTTCGAATCCATGCTCCGAAGCGCGGTTCTCGGTTCAGACTCGAGTTGTTCCAGGCGAGCATCGCGGCCGAAGTCATGCGCCCGTAACGATGCGCCCGTAACGATGCGCCCGTAACGATGCGGTCGGAACGATGCGGTCGGAACGATGCGGTCGGAACGGCGACCTCGATCCGCCCACCACAACCTCGGTGCGGGGCCAGGACCGGGTGACTCGTGGGAGCGCAGGACGCGCATCAGGTGGATCGGTGCGAAGCTCCATCGGGTGCCGCGTGGGTCGAGCACATGCGCAACCAATTCCGGAGCAACGCGCGGCCCTGCGGTTCGACGCAGAGGATGGACTCGGGGTGGCCTTGGAGACTCTCGACGGGACGCGATCGGTGGCGCAGGGCGAAGATCTCGCCGTTGCACCTGGCGCTGACTTCGAGTTCAGACGGGAGGTCCTCGTCGTTCACGGCCAGCGAGTTGTAGCGCGCGAAGGGCAGTGGGCTCGGAAGCCCATGGAAGATGCCGCGCCCGTCGTGGTGGACCTGGCGCGTCTGTCCGTGGACGAGTTCGTTCGCGGAGGACCAGGAGCCGCCGAGCGCCGTCGCCAGCGCTTGGTGGCCGAGGCACACGCCGAGGATGGGGATCGAAGGGGGCGCATCCCGCATCACGACTTCGCTGCAACCGGCCGATTCCGGCCGACCGGGCCCCGGTCCGACCAGGATCCCGTCCGGTTCTTCGACCACGAGGGATTCGAGATCGGTGTCCTTGGAGCGCCGTACCTGGACCTCCGCGCCCAGCTCGCCCAGGACCTGGGCGAGGTTGAACGTGAAGGAGTCACGGTTGTCGAGGAGCAGGATCGTGGGCAAGGTCGTTCCGTTCGGCGCGGAGGGGGACGCGGGCTCGGTGGGCGCTTCGATTTCGCGGAACGCAACCGGCGTCATTACAGGGTTTCCTGAGGCAACTTCCAATCCGATGGAAGCGTGACTAGCCTACCGCGATGGCAAAAGGCCAGGACATCGTGATCGTCGGGGCTGGCGAGGTGGGATTCCACCTGGCCATGATCCTCTCCCGTGAAGGCCGGAGCGTCTCCGTGGTCGACCCCGACCCCGGGAAGGCGCGCCGCATGAACGAATCGCTGGACGTGCAAGCCCTGGTGGGCGACGGCACGCGGGCGGACGTGTTGATGCAGGCCGGAGCCAGCAAGGCAGACCTGGTCGTGGCCGTGACCGACGACGACCACGTCAACATGCTGGCCTGCGTGCTCTCGAAGGAGCTGGGCGCCAAACGTCGGATCCTGCGACTCAAGGACACGCAACGGCTCGAGGGCTATCCGTATCTCTACAAACAGGCGTTGGGGTTCGACGTCGTGCTCTCGACCGAGGAACTCGCTGCCGACGAGATCCTGGAGACGGTCCGCGAACGGCATGCGCTCGAGGTCGAGAGCTTCGTCGACGGGCGCGTTCAGCTGCGTCGCTTGCGCCTGCGCGAATGCGAATTGACCGGCCAACCCTTGTCCCAACTGCGCCTGCCCTCGGGCGTCCTGGTCGCCGCGATCCAGCGCACGAAGGAGTTCGTCGTCCCCGACGGCGAGGACGTGCTGCAGAAGGGGGATCAGGTCTACGTGATCGGCAAGGGCCAGGACCTCGACGGTTTCGAACGGCTGACCGGCGAGGAGACCACCTGGAACCGCACCGTGGTGATCATGGGTGGTGGTGGCATCGGTCGTGAGCTCGCCTCCAAGCTGGGCCGCATTCCCGGCGTGTCCGTCAAGGTCGTCGAGCGCGACATGTTGCGCGCCCAAGCGCTGGAAGCCCTGGGCACGCAATGCCTGGTGCTGCACGGCGACGCCACCGACCTGGACCTCCTGCAGGAGGAGCGGATCGGCGAAGCCAACGTCTACGTCGCCACGACCAACGACGACGAGGACAACATGGTCGCCTGCCAGATCGCCAAGGCCTTGGGTGTCGAACGCACCGTGGCCATGGTGAACAAGGCGTCCTACCGCCAGGTCTACGACCTGATGGGCGTCGATCAGGCCATCTCGCCGCGCATCCTCTGCGCCCAACGCATCCTGCGTTTCGTGCGAGCCGGATCCCCACGTGCGATCGCGGTCGTCGGCGAAGGCCGGGCCGAAGTCCTCGACCTGGTCGTTCATCTGAAGGAACCCAAGAAGGTCAAAGCCATGGGCCTTCCGCAGCGCGGCGCCAAGATCGCCGCACGCATCCGTGGCGAACGCGTGATGGTCCCGTCGGGCGAGGACGTCCTGGAGGACGGCGATCGCGTGATCGTCTTCACCCTGCCGACCGCGCTGGAGGACGTCGAACGGCTCTTCGCCAAGGGCTGATCCGCCATGAATCTCAAGGCCGTCTGGGAACTCCTGGGAGTCGTGCTGCTGTTGATGGCGATCTTCCTCCTGGCGCCCGCTCTGGTCGGGCTGGCCTACGGAGAGTTCGACGCCGCGCGCGACTTCCTGCTGTCCGCGGTCCTGGTCGCCCTGCCGGGCGTCGCGATGAAGTACGGCTACTACCGCGCCCGCTTCACCGAGGACGGCTCCCTAGACTTCCACCGCCGCGAGGGTCTGGCGGTCGTCGGACTCTCCTGGCTGGTCGGCGGCGCTGCGGGTGCCATCCCGTTCATGGTTCACGGGACTCTACCTTCGTTCGTCGACGCCTACTTCGAATCGGTCAGCGGCCTGACCACGACGGGCTCCACCGTCATGCAGGCCACCGAGATCGACGGCATGAGCCACGCGATGGCGTTCTGGCGATCCTTCACCCACTGGTTGGGCGGCTTCGGAATCGTCATGGTCTTCGTTGTGCTGTTCCCGACCGGCGGACGCAGCCTCTTCCGCTCCGAGATCCCCGGCGTGGCCCGCGAAGCCGGCCACCGCCGCGTCCGCGAGAGCGCCATGACGCTGCTGAAGATCTATGCCGGCATCACGGTGATCGAGTTGCTGCTCCTGCTCGGCACGGGCATCGGATTCTTCGAATCCGTCATCCACGCCTTCGGCACGATCCCCACCGGCGGCTTCTCGAACCACGGAGCGAGCGTCGGTTACTTCGACAACCTGGGCGTCGAGGTGATCTTGACCTCGTTCATGTTCCTCTGCGGCCTGAACTTTGGCCTGTACGAGACGCTGATCAAGGCCGGCCCACGCCCGTTCCTGCGCCGCCTGTGGGGCAGTTCCGAGGCCCGTTGGTACATGGGCATCGCGTTGTTCTCGACGATCGGCATCGCCGTCGTCCTCTGGTTCACCGGCCAAGCACCCGAAACCGGAGGCCCGGACTACCGCGATTTCGGCCGCTGCCTGCGCGACTCGTCCTTCCAGGTCGTGTGCCTCCAAACCTCGACCGGCTTCGCCACCGCCGACTTCGACAACTGGCCCCAGATCACCCGGGTCCTTCTGATGTTCCTGGCCATGATGGGCGCCTGCGCCGGCTCGACGGGAGGCGGCATCAAGATGGTCCGCTGCATGATCGTCGCCAAAGCCGCGATCGTCGGCGTCCGCCGCTTCATCCGCCCCCGGGCGATTCACACCGTGCGAATGGATGGACAGGTCCTGGATGGCGGCATCGTAGGGTCCGTGACCGGGTACTTCGCGTTGTGGACGCTGGTGTTCCTCGGAGGGACTCTGCTCATGTCGTGCTTCGGGTACGACCTTGTGTCGAGTGGGACGGCGGTGCTGGCGACGTTGAACAATATTGGGCCGGGGTTGGCGGCGTTCGGGCCGGCGGAGAACTTTGCGGCGATGCCGGATTTGCTCAAGGTCATGTTGACGGTGTTTATGATCTTGGGGAGGTTGGAGTTCTATGCGGTCGTCGCCCTCGTAGTCCCCGACTTCTGGCGCAAATGAGACTGGCCTAGTTGAGTGGGCTCCCGCTCCTCGCTTCCATGTCGCAACGTTGCGATACGAGACTAGTTGTCCAGTCCAAGTCGCCAAGGGAACACGGCCCAGCCCAGCAGGTCCTCCATGCTGATGGCACTTTCCATGACTCCCGCGACCTGCGCAGGACTCTGATTCGCGTCATCCCGATTGAATCGTCGCCGGACGTAGTTCCTCCATGCGAGGTAGAAGTCTAGGTGGCTCTTGAGCCGCTGGCGTTGCTTGGAAACGCCCCAGCTTCTTCTGACCAGACGTGAGACCCCATCACGCATCGTGGCGAACGTGTGGTTGATCGCAAAAAGCGGATTGCTGGTGGTTCGAGGTTCCTTGCTGTTCGTCTTCTCGTGCTGGATCGGGATCGAGAGCCTCCGTAGGAGCGCCGTGTAGAGTCGCTTCTCATCGGTTCTCAGGACTGATTCGGATGAAGTCTTGAGCACCGCCTTCAGGGTCAACAGGCAATGCTCGACGACGCTCGCCGATTCGCTCGTCCTGCGTCCGTGTTCTTGCTCCTTGCGTTTTTTCCTCTCCTCATGATGGGGCGTGAGGTTGCCGCGTGCGGCGATTCGTCCTGGTTGAGCATCCAGAGTCAACTGAGAGACTTGATGGATCAAGACGGGGACGGTGACCGGAGCGAGCCTTCGGTCTCCTTCGTACGTCTCCAGTTCGTCAAGTTGGAAGGCGCCCTCGAGTCCGCCGGAGCTTGCGATCTTGAGGAGCTGGTCTGCGTGGAATGCCCAACCTTGATCGCCGAATCGGCGGAGCCGCAGCTCGATTGTCTCTCGTCGACACCCCAAGAAGCGAGCTGACTGCCTCATGGTGACCTTGGACACGAAGCACCAAGCTGCTCGCATGTCAAGTTCAGGGCGATGCAGTCGATAGTTCACACGGAAAGTCTGCCTCGAGAATCCTCGCAAGCAGATCAGGCAGCGAAACCGCGGCACCATGGCCTTGTCGCAGATCCTCGTGTAATAGCCAGACCTGCGGAATCGAAATTCCTCCGATCCATGGGAAGGGCACTCAGGACGCGGACAGAAGGGAGGTGTGTAGTTCATGGTGTTGACTTCCATGAACAGGACTCACGCAAACTCCTACGGTTGCACGCCGGGGCCGAGAAAGCCCAGCGAACTAGGCCAGTCTCATAGGATGTCCTCGCGGTAGATGGGGGGCTTGCGCTTGTTGTGATCCCGACGATGAATCACCAACCTCCACAAACTCCGCGCCCCCTCAACCGCAAGGTACGACCGCTCCCGCCCATCCCTCTCCAGCCTCACCCGCCCAGCCACCAAGCCCACCAACCGAATATCCTCCGGCGCACTCGGATTCCGCCAATACAACCCGGCTCCAACCTGGTCCGGTGCATCCACGAGCTCCGGCGGAACATCGATCAGCAATCCGAGCACGCGTTCATCCGCACGCACGACGACATTGCGTCGCCAGGCTCCTTCGGCGTTGCGGCCGCGTAGTTCGAGGACTTCGCCCTTGCGCGGGTCGTGGAACTTCAGCGGAACGCTCGGGAGACGAATCTCGGTCTCCGCCGTGTACAGGCCGCCGCCGAGGGGTTCGATGACCGAGGTCTCCCAGGTCGGGCCGTCCCCGAAGTAGGCCTCGATCTCGACGAAGCCCGAGCGCGCCGTGCGGCCCAGGAACACGACGCCGTACTGGGTCGAGACACCGAGTTCGACGCCGGACTCCGTTTGCACGCGCAAGGTGGGGTCGACGAGTTTACGGGTGCCCGTGCAGGCGGTGGAGAGGAGCGCCAACATGGCGAGGAGGACGGGGCGGATCATGGGGACAATCTACGCTTCGGGATGCCTCGGTTCAGCATCGGGGGGCTCCTCCGATGGGGATCCTCACTCCGATCTGAGACTTGGAACCCAGGTTCGAGGCCCCCAGGGGTGTTCGCTGTGGGGTTGGAATGGGACATGCTGGCCTGGATCTTGGCCCCGGGCGTACGCCGTGGAAGGATGGGACCTTCGGAACGAGCGTCCCCCGTTTGCCCCTACGACCGATGAACGTCTTACGCACCTCCCTTCTCGTTGGCGCTTGTCTGGCCTTGCTCGGGGTCCTGCTCTTCGTCTTGAACGGGGCGGAGGTTGGGGATTCGATCGATCCGTTGGGTTTGGAGGCGTCGAAGGGTGAGGTCCACGCGGTCGACAGGAGCTTGATCGGTGATGGGGACATGGGCCGGGATTCTGACGAGGACGGGGCGGGCGAGGCTCGAACACGAGGTGGAGATGCGGGTTCCGACGTGGCGTACGACAGCTCCATCGCGAGGATCATCGCCCGCGTCATCGATCCGGACGGCAAGCCCATTCGGAACGCTGAAGTTCGGGTTCACAGCGGGTACATCAGTCCTTGGATGGAGGCGCAGTTCGATCCCGAGGATCCCTTCGATGCTCGCACGGCAGCCGACGGCAGGTTCCAGGTCGAGACGACTCCAGGTCCCACCCGGGTCTTCCTGGGTGCGGATGGATTCGCGCCCGCGAACGTCGATGTGAATCTGCTGCCGGGCGAAACGTTCGCTGCCGGGAGCCTGACTCTCAGGCCGGGCGTTCGTATCGAAGGGACGGTCCGGGATCCGTTGGGTGGGCCGGTCGCCGACGTCGTGGTGCGGCTCGGCGCAGAGCAGACGGGGTTCGGGTACTTCGTCGATACCGGGCAGCTGGGCCAGGAGCTCGCGCGCACCGACGACGCGGGACACTACGAGGTCCACCAGTTGAAAGCCGGAGACTTCCGGCTGCACTTCGATCATCCGCATCATCCCGTCACGACCCAGAAAGGTCACGCCGAGAACGATACGGGGGTCGTTCGGATCGACGCGACCTTCGACCCCTCGGTCTCGATCCGCGGGACGGTCTTGAATCGTCCCAACGACAAGCTCGACCTCGTGGTCCAGGCGGAGCGGGCCGACCAGAACTACTGGTACATCACCGGTGCAGCAACCCGTGCGCGCGAAGGCGTCGTTCAGCCGGACGGTTCGTACTGGGTTCGTGGCTTGAAGCCCGACCTCAAGTTCAAGCTCAGCGTGCAGGCGAAAGCTCCCGGCGAACTCTACGGCGACACGCTCAGCCCGGAGGTCCTCGCGGTGTCCGGAGCGCGTGGCGTCGAGTTGACTTGCCGTACGGGACTACGGATGTCGATGACCGTCATCGACGCGGTGACGGGTCGCCCCGTAACGCGGTTCCAGGTCGTGGGCGGCGTCAACGGCAACGAGTCGAACTTGTGCAGTGCGGGGAACGAGTCCACCGACCACCAACCGGAAGGTCGATTGATCGAAGCACACGTCGATGGGACGGACGAATCGGAGTGGAAGCTCCAGGGGAGCGTGTCCGCGGTCGGCTACGCGACCTTGATCCTCGAGGAACGTGACGTGAGCCCGGGTCAGAGCCTCGACCTCGGAACGGTACAGCTCGAACCCCTCGACGTTCTCAGGGTCCACGTCGTCGATGCCACGACCGGCCGCGGCATCGAAGGTGCGCAGGTGAGTGTCAGCGGCATCGCGAAGGAGTCGACCGGTCCCGACTCGCCGCATCCGATCGAAGCGGCCTTCCTGCTGGACATGGCCCTCGAGCAGGAAGTCGTGGAAGTCGAAGGAGCCGAAACCCGTGCCGCGGTGACCGACGAACACGGAGTCGCGCGGGTGACCTCGATCCCGGGCGAGTTGGTTTGGATCGGGGTCAAGCATGGGCGCTACGCCGACCAGGTCGATCGAGAGGACCAACTTCCACTTGGACCCTGCTCCCTGACCATCGAGATGCAGCGAGGCTGCTTCGCGCGCGTCCGTGTGGTCGACGTCGCAGGGGAACCCGTCCTGGGGGCCCAGGTCGAGCACATGCACGAACACGACTCCCAGAACTTGGGCAGTACGATCGGAGGCGGCACTCGTGGTCGTCGCGTCGATCGCGATGGGTGGGTCGCGTACCGGCACCTGATGCCTGGCACCCATTCCTTCCGCGTCGTGAAGGAGTCCATGGATCGCGGCACCATGAATTTCTGGATGAACGACATGCAGGTCGACGATCGCCCTTGGTCTCCGGTCGAGCTCGACCCGAAGGAACCCGTGGAACTCGTCCTGATCCAGGAGCCGACGACGGTGCTGCACGGGCAGGTCCTCGAGGCCGGTCGCCCGCTGGGAGGCGCGGACGTGCGACTCGTCGATCCCGATGCGGACGAATGGACGAACATGATGGGAGGCGGCCCCAAGGCCACCAGTGATGCACGCGGGTTCTATTCGATCGAGAACATCGACCCCAAGACTTGGAGCCTGCAGGTCGACCACGCCACGCGAGCCATGAAGTACATCGAGAGCGTCGAGCTGCGAGCGGGTGCCACACGCATGGACCTCAACCTGCCGGTGACGGCCATCGAGGGACGTGTCACCGACGCCGGCGGAGCTCCGGTCGAAGGCGCACGCGTCACGGCTCACCGCGTGGACGGCCAGAACACCACGATGATCTTCGGGTCGTTCTCGACCGACGACGGCGAGTCCGTGGGCATCGGGGATCCGGGGGCTCCCGATCCGGTCTTCACGGATTCCGACGGTCGCTATCGGTTGGTCGGTGTCGACGAGGATGCGCAGCTTCGGATCCAGGCCAAACGCCGCGGGTTCATCGAGGGCTCCATCAAGGACATCCAAGTCGAACGCAACGCCACGCGCAGGGGCGTCGACCTGACGCTCGCGATCGGCGGGGGGATCGAGATCCTGGTTCGCTGGACGAACCAGGACCAAGCGCGTCCCCTCTTCGTGACGCTCAACTGGGCCGGTGAAGGGTCGAAGGAGCCTCGCTACCAATACTTGGAGGGCGAAGGGACGATCGTCGGTGACCTCGAACCCGGTCCGTGGAAGGTCGACCTCGAAACGACCGAGGTCGAGGAGGGAGAACCGGAACAGCGGGCCAGCCAGGAGATCGAGATTCGAGCCGGCGAGACCGGGGTCTGCGAGTTCCAGCGCTGACCGGTGACGGGACCGCGCAGGCGGATGGCGTGGTAACCTCCCCGCCCTCATGACCGAACGCTCCTACGACGCCGTCCTGTTCGACCTCGACGGCACCCTCTTGAACGGTGACGAGGTCGTCGGTACCGAGAACCTCGCCGCTGTACATCGTCTGCGCGACGAGGGCGTCCAGGTGCTCATCGCCACCGGCCGTTCGGTGGATTCCACGCGTTCCGTGGTCGAAGAGGTCGGCCTGGAGGGTCCGATCGTGACCTTCAACGGCGCCGTCGTGTGGGACTACGCCGAGAACCGGGCCATCGAGGAGCGCACGCTCAACCAACGCATCGTCGATCGTTGCCACGCCTATCGCAGAGAGACCGGGCACATGGCGATGTTCATGAGCACGACCAACCGGCTCTGCCTCGTTCCGCCGGACGACCCGCACCATCGTGCGTTGAGCGGCTTGAGCGGCGTCGATTACGTCGATGAGGCACGCTTGGAATCCGAGCAGTACATCGTGCGCGCGACGTTCTTCGCCGATCGCGGTACGGACTCCGCTTCGTACGCCGAACACATTCAACAGTTCATCAAGCGGCCCATCTACACCACGCACTTCAACCTGAGCATCCTGGTGCGCCATCGGGACAGTCCCTTCGTCGTGGTGGACGTCCACCCACCGATGTTGGGCAAGGCCGAGGCGCTGCGCTTCCTGCACGACCATCACGGCATTCCGGCCTCCCGTGTCGTCGCCTTCGGAGATGCGGACAACGACGTGCCGATGCTCGCGCACGCGGGCCTGGGCATCGCGATGGGCAACGCCGATTCCGCCGTGCAATCGATCGCGGACCGCGTCATCGGCGACCACACGACGACCGCGATCGCGGACACCTTGAACGAGCTGTTCCCCGCGTAGGGGGTGGAGCGCTCGTTCCCAAGTGCGCACCCAACCAAGCCGTGTCGATTCGCCACGGCTAGGACAGGAGTCGCGTCACGTCTGGCCCCGAGGTGGTCGGCAGACAACGAGCCCCGGTCGAGCCTTCGTCGCGTTCTACGTTGCGGTCGAACTTCAACGTCCCCGGGGTGGGGAGCTGGCTTCCAAGGCAACCGCACCGCGAGCTGCCGCACAGCGGACTGCCGAACCGAGGACTGCCGAACCGAGGACGGTGTGCCGATGCGAGTCGGCGCGACGGACCTAAGTGTTCGTGTCCGGCTTCGATTTCGGGGAGGGCCCAGCGGGCGGCGTCGCCTTGCCGTCCTTCTTGGCTGCGGGCTTGGCATCGGCCTTGGCCTCCGACGGTTTCGGCGCGTCGGTCGCCGGCTTGTCCGCCTTCTCGCCTGCCTTGTAGGACTCGCTGCGGTAGTCGGTCTGCCAGAACCCGCCGCCCTTGAAGATCACGCCGCCGCCGGTTCCGATCAGGCGTTGCAGCGCGAGCTTCCCGCACTCGGGGCACTTGCGCTTCGCGCCCTCGGACATCGACTGGAAGATCTCCAGCTGATGCTTGCAGGCTTTGCAGACGTAGTCGTAGGTCGGCATGGGCGCGGTGCGATCAACCGTTCGCGTTGCCCTCGGAGGTCCCGTCGACCTCCGGTGCAGTTTCCTGGGCCTCGCCCTCGGACGGGGTCGCGACGGCCTCGCTGGCAGGGGCGGCAGCCACTTTGACGTGGGCGTGGCGCAGGACGTCCTCGCCACGCTTCCAACCGGCCCGGACCACGGTCAGGATCGTCCCCGGCGCACAGTCCAGGGTCTCGGTCGCCGCGACGGCCTGGTGCAGCTTCGGATCGAAGGGGATCTCGGTGTCGATCGGGGAGATCTGGAAGCGCTGGAGCGAGCCCCACAGGTTGTCGCGCGTCAGTTGCACGCCGACCTTGAGGTTCTGCGCTTCCGGCGTTTCGACCGGCATCAAGAGCGCCATGTCGAGCCAGTCGAGGGCCTGCAGCATTTCGCCCAACATCGTCGCTTCGGTGGAGCGCACCGCGAGGTCGATGTTCTCTTGGCTGCGACGGCGCAGGTTCTGGTTGTCGGCGTGGGCGCGCAGGAGGTTCGCGAAGTGCTCGTCGCGCTCCTTCTCTGCCTGGGCCAATGGATCCAGGACCTCCTCGGGCGCAGGCGTCTCGGCGCCGTCCACGGTGGACTCGTCTTGCGTCGGATCCTGGGCCTGGTTCTGATCCTGGTTCCGATCCTGGCCCTCGTCGGCCGGTTGCTTCTTGGTCTTCTTGCGCATGGTGGTCTAGAAGCTGAAGTGGTCGGTGATGCGTTCGAAGAACGACTTCTTCCCGGTGCGTTCGTCCTCGAGCTCGTCGAACTGTTGCAGCAACTTCTTCTGCTCGTCCGTGAGCTTCTTGGGCACCTCGACGAAGACGCGCACCAGCTGGTCGCCGCGTCCACGCCCTTCCAATCGGGGCAGTCCCTGGCCACGCAGGCGGAACACCTTGCCGCTCTGCGTACCGGCCGGAACCGACATGTCGACCTTGCCGCGCAACGTCGGAATCTCGACCTTGGCGCCCAGTGCGAGCTGTCCGAACGAGAACGGGATCTCGGTCAGGACGTCGGGTCCGGAGCGTTGGAACACCTTGTGCTCGGTCTCGCGAATGACCACGTACAGGTCGCCGCGTTGGGCGCCGGGCGGGCCCGCATCACCCTCGCCCGAGACGCGCAGGCGCACGCCCTCCTCGACGCCGGCGGGGATGGCCAAGTCGATCTCGGCCGAGGCACGCTTGCCACCGCTGCCGTTGCAGCTGGCGCACGGCGATTCGAGCATCTGGCCCGCGCCGCGACAGGTGGGGCAGGGGGACGCCATGGTGAAGAACCCGGCGTTCTTGGCGACCTGGCCGCGACCACCGCAGGTCGTGCAGGTCTTCTTGCCGGTGCCTTCCTTGGCGCCCGATCCGGTGCAGGTCTCGCACGTGTTGACGCGCTGGACCTTGACGGACTTCGTGACGCCCGCGTCGATCTCCTCGAGCGTGAGGTCGAGGACGATCTTCAGGTCGCGCCCCTTGGGCGGACCGCCACGACGTCGGCCTCCGCCACCGCCGAACAGGTCGCCGAAGAAGCTGCTGCCGCCTCCGCCACCGCCGCCGAAGATGTCGCCGAAGTGCGAGAAGATGTCCTCCATCGAGGAGAAGCCGGCCCCGCCGCCCATGCCGCCCGGCGCGAACGCCTGGTGACCGAACTGGTCGTACTTGCTGCGCTTCTCGTCGCTCGAAAGAACGTCGTAGGCCTCGGCCGCTTCCTTGAACTTGGTCTCGGCGGCCGCATCACCCGGATTCTGGTCCGGGTGGTACTTCATCGCCAACTTGCGATACGACTTCTTGATCGTCGTCGCATCGGCGCCCTTCTCCACCCCGAGCACTTCGTAATAGTCGCGCTTGTCGCTCATCGATCGTTCTCGTTCGGTGCCGTGGAGGGGTTGGAGACACGAACGGGGGACGGGTTGGGCCCATCCCCCGATTCGTGAACTCGGTCGGTGGTGGAATCAGGCGACGCTGCCGGCGATGGCCTCGTCCTTGAGCTCCGTGACCATCGTGTCGGTGGTGAGCAGGAGGCCCGCGATCGACCCGGCGTTCTGGAGCGCGGAGCGCACGACCTTGGCCGGATCGATGATGCCGGCTTTGATCATGTCCTCGTACTGGCCGGTCAGCGCGTTGAAGCCGAAGGTCTTGCCCTTCTCACGCACGGTCTCGGCCACGACCGAACCGTCCTCACCAGCGTTCTCGGCGATCTGACGGATCGGAGCTTCGAGCGCACGCTCGATGATCAGCGCGCCGAACTTCTCGTCGCCCTTGTACTTGCCCGCCTTGACGGCTTCGGCTGCACGCAGGAGAGCGGTGCCACCGCCGGGGACGATGCCCTCGGCGATCGCAGCGCGGGTCGCGTTGAGGGCGTCCTCGACACGGTCCTTGGTCTGCTTCATCTCCGCTTCGGTGCGGCCGCCGACCTTGAGGATCGCGACGCCACCGGTGAGCTTGGCGAGACGCTCTTCGAGCTTCTCGGTGTCGTAGGACGACGTGCTCTTCTCGATCTGGATGCGGATCTGCTTGCAGCGCTCGTCGATGGCCTTCTTCTTGCCACCGCCCTTGACGATCGTGGTCGAGTCCTTGCCGATCACGATGCGGCCCGCCTTGCCGAAGTGTTCGGCGGTGACCTTGTCGAGCGGGATCCCGATGTCGGCCGTGATCGCGGTGCCGCCGGTCAGGGCAGCGATGTCCTCGAGGTACGCCTTGCGACGCTCGCCGAAGCCGGGCGCCTTGACCGCGCAGACGTTGAGCACGCCGCGCAGGCGGTTGATGACGAGCGCGGAGAGCGCTTCGCCGTCGATGTCCTCGGCGATGACCAGGAGGGGGCGCTGCGATTGCGCTGCGGCTTCCAGGGCCGGCAGGAACTCGCGCACGTTCGAGATCTTGTTGTTGCAGATCAGGATGTTGGCGTCCTCGTACTCACAGACGAGCTTGGCCAGGTTCGTGGCGAAGTAGGGCGACATGTAGCCCTTGTCGAACTCCATGCCCTCGACGACCTCGAGCTCGGTCTCCATGGACGAGTTCTCCTCGACCGTGATGACGCCGTCGTCACCGACCGCTTCGAACGCGTTCGCGATGAACTCGCCGATCACCGGGTCGTTGTTGGCGGAGATGCCCGCGACGGCGGCCTTCTCGGCCTTCGTCTTGACCTTGCGCGCCTGGGCCAGGATCGCCTCCGAGGCGATGGCGACGGCCTTGTCGATACCGTTGCGCAGCCCGATCGTGCTGACGCCCGTGGCGGTGTACTTCAGACCTTCGTTGAAGATCGAGGACGCCAGGACGGTCGCCGTCGTGGTGCCGTCACCCGCGACGTCGTTCGTCTTGTTGGCGACCTCGAGCACGAGCTTGGCGCCCATGTTCTCGAAGGGATCCTCGAGTTCGATCTCCTTGGCCACCGAAACACCGTCTTTGGTGATGTGCGGCGAGCCGAAGGACTTCTGGAGGATGACGTTGCGTCCCGCGGGACCCAGGGTGACGCGCACGGTGCGCGCGAGCTTTTCGATGCCGGCCTTCATTTTCTGGCGGGCCGAGTCATCGAACATGATTTGCTTTGCCATGACGGAGATTCCTGTCGTGTGTTCTTGGTTGTTCTTGTGGGGGCGAGGTCAGGGGTTGGTCGGGATCACATTCCCATTCCCATGCCGCCCATTCCGCCCATGTCCATGCCGCCGCCCATGCCGCCCATTCCATCCATGCCGTCCATGTCGCCGCCGGGGGGACCGGACTTGACCTTCTCGGGCTTGTTGGCGATGAGGGCGTCGGTGGTGAGCAGCAAGCTGGCGACGCTGACCGCGTTGAGCAGCGCCGACTTCGTGACGCGGGTCGGGTCGACGATGCCGGCCTTGACCATGTCCACGTACTCACCGTTCAGGGCGTCGAAGCCCCAGGTGACCTTCTTCTCACGCAGGATGCGGTGCGCGATGACCGGCCCCTCGTGGCCCGCGTTCTTCGCGATCGTCTCGACGGGGAGGCTCAGGGCCTCGAAGAGGATGTCGAGCCCCATGTTGTAGTCGGTGTCGTCCTGGACCTTGAGGTCGAGGGCCACGTTGCGGGCACGCAGGAGCGCGCAGCCACCGCCGGGCAGGATGCCCTCGGCCACCGCGGCACGCGTGGCGTGCAGGGCGTCCTCGATCAGAGCCTTGCGCTCCTTGACCTCGGTGTCGGTCGCGCCGCCCACGTTGATCTGGGCGATTCCACCGGTCAGCTTGGCCAGGCGTTCCTGCAGCTTCTCGCGGTCGTAGTCCGACGTGGTCGTCTCGATCTCGCGGCGGATCTGGCCGACGCGCGCATCGATGTCGGCACGCTTGCCCTTGCCCGAAACGATCGTGGTGTCGTCGTTCGAGATGACGACCTGCTTGGCGCTGCCGAGATGCTCGGGGCCGACGTTCTCGAGCTCGAGACCGACGTCCTTCATGATGGCGGTCGCACCGGTGACGGCGGCGATGTCGAGCAGCATCTGCTTGCGACGGTCGCCGTAGCCAGGAGCTTTGACGGCGCAGCACGAAACGATGCCGCGCAGCTTGTTCACGACCATCGTGGCCAGCGCTTCGGACTCGACGTCCTCGGCGATGATCAGGAGCTGCATGCCCGCAGCCTTGGTCTTCTCGAGCAGCGGAAGGAGTGCCTGGATGTTCGAGATCTTGCCCTCGTGGATCAGGATCGCGGGCTTGTCGAACTCGCACTCCATCGAATCGGGGTTCGTGGTGAAGTGCGGCGACAGCATGCCGCGGTCGAACTGCATGCCCTCGACGACGTCGACCTCGGTGCTGGTGGACTTGCCGTCCTCGACGGTGATGACGCCATCCTTGCCGACCTTCTTCATCGCTTCCGCGATGAGCTTGCCGACCTCGGGGTCGTTGTTCGCCGAGATCGTGGCGATCTGACGGATCTCGGTGTCGTTCTGCACCGGGTTCGACATCTTCTCGAGCTTGGCGACGATCGCCTGGCTGCCGTCGGTGAGCGCCTGGTTGAGACGCGCGGGAGCGGCGCCGGCGGTGATCGCCTTCAGGCCCGACTCGAAGATCGCATGGGTCAAGAGGGTGGCGGTCGTCGTGCCGTCGCCGGCCACGTCGCTCGTCTTGCTGGCGACCTCTTTGACGAGGGCGGCGCCCATCTGCTCGTAGGGATCCTTCAGTTGGATCTCTTCGGCGACGGACACACCGTCCTTGGTCACGGTCGGCGCGCCCCAGCCCTTGTCGAGCACGGCGTTGCGTCCGCGGGGACCGAGGGTGGAGGTGACGGCTTTGGCGAGCTTCTCGACACCGCGACGAATCGCTTCGCGAGCGTCGCTCTGAAAGACCATTTGCTTGGCCATGGGGATTGCCGGTTCGGTTGGGCCGCCTGGACGTGCGAGTCCGGGTCGGCGGGGGAGGGAGTTGGATGGGGAGCACCCCGGGGCCAGCCAGCGCATCGCGCGCGGTCCGCCTCGGGGTCGATCGGTACAACGCGGAAAGCAAGAACGGTGCCGGTGGATGAGGAATCGCAAGTCGTTGCCTGGAAGGCACTTGCACACGGTTCGCCCCATGGCCCGCTCTGCCGGAATGGCAGCCTCTCCAATGGGCTCCCGAAGAAGCTGCCACTCTGACAGACGGGGCCGATTCCCAGGCCACGTGGGCCCCCTTGCTTCGAGATCCCAAGGTGCCGCTTGTGCCCGGACCCCACGGGGGCACTATGGGTCCGTGATGACCTCCGGCACCTTCCTCCTCGCGCCCATGGCGCTGCTCGGTTCCGTGCTCGGAACCACCATCCACACCCCTGCCCCGGTCCGGAACGGGTTGGTCGGCCAGGAGGAGGCCAGGCTCCAGGACGCCCCCGAGGTCGTGACGGAGCCCCTGGTCGGCGAGCCGCAGAGGCACGCCCTGGCCACCTTCGAGATGACCGACATGGTCCAGGCGGGCGCCGTGTTCGTGCGGATCGAGGGCGCTCGCGACCTCGCCACGCCCGATCCCGCGGCAGTCGTGAAGTTCCTGGACGGCAGCCATTTGGGCGCCGGCGTTCGCGGCGGAGCGGGGGAGCGCCTGGACCTCGAACTGCCGGGAGGAAGCCGTTTGCAGCTCGGCGTCGAGAACCTGCGCGCGCTGGAGTTCCCCTCGCGGTTCCCCGCCGAGGGAGCTGCCCCGGAGGCTGCGAAGGAGGGCGACCGGCTCTACCTGGCGCGCGCCCGCGGCGTCGATCGCGTCGACGGATTCGTGGTCGGGTTCGCCAAGGACGGCATCCTCTTCGAGAGCCGCGTCGGCGAGCGCACGCATCCCTGGGACGAGATCGTGGCCCTCTACATCGAGCCGCTGGACACCCCCGCGCCGGCCGAACGCGCTCGACCGATCAGCATCACCCTGCGCGGCGGCGGCGTTCTTGCGGGCGACCTCGAGCGCCTCGATGCACAGGGGCTGCAGTTCCGATTCGCCGGGTCCTCGCGCACCTTGAACCCCGCCGAGATCGAGGAGATCGCCGTCGACGACGGACGCTTCGCCTTCCTGTCGACGCTGGTCCCGAGCGACCTCGGACCGCTCAACCCGTTCGACCCGCCCGGCACCGAACCGCTCGGACTCGCCTGGCCTCCGCGCATGGACGCGGCGGTCGACGGAGGACCTCTGCGCGTCGGCGGCCGCACCTGGAATCGCGGCATCGGCGTACACTCGCCCAGCCGCGTGACGTGGACCCTGGAGAAAGGCCATTGGTCGCAACTGCGCGTCGCGTGTGGTGTCGACGACCGCGTCGCCGGCGAGGCGCGCCGCGGCGGCACCGTGCGCTTCCGCATCCACGTCGGAGGCGAGCTGAAGTGGGAGTCCCCAATCGTCCGACCGGGCGAGCCGGTGCTGTTCCCCGAAGCCATCGAGTTGGGCGATGCGACCCAGCTGATCCTCGAGGTCGATCCCGTCGACGACTGGGTCCTGGACCGCGCGGCCTGGCTGCGACCGATTCTGGTCAAGGCCTAGAAATACACGATTCGAGGCCGAATTCGGGCTCGAACGGCCCGTGAGGGATTCAGGCTCAGGTCCCGGTCTCTTCCGCGCCCGACGCTTCGGCCAGGCTGCGGTAGTACAGGCCCTGGTCTCCGCCGCGCTCCTTGGCGCGTCGCAATGCGAGCTCCGCGCGGCGCCGCAGGACCTCGACCGAGTCCATGTCGGTGCCGTCGTAGGTCTCGAACCCGATCGACGCGGTGACGCGCACCTCGCCCGTTCCACGCGGACCGCTGAGGGCCGCGATCTGATCGCGAATACGACCGACGACGCGCGCGGCGTCGATGCGCTGGGTGTAGGGCAGGATCAGTCCGAACTCGTCGCCGCCGAGCCGACCACCGACGTCCTCCGCACGCAGGAAGTCGCGCACGACGCGGCCGACCTCGCCGATGACGGCGTCGCCGACGGTGTGATCGTGGTCCTTGTTGACCATCCCGAATCGGTCCAGGTCGATCAGCACCAGCGCGAGCTCGAGCCGGTGACGTTGAGCGGCCGAGAAGTGCTCGCGCAACCGGTCCTCGAACGGGGTCGGGCGGAGCAGTTGCGTGCGGTCGTCGTGGACGGCGCGGAAGCGCATGTGCTCGAGCTCCTCGAGCCGACGCGCCTCGGAACGCAGCCGGTCGATGCGTAGCAGGAACTCCTCGAAGGGAGCGTCTCGGCGCACCACATCGCAGGGTGTATCGGTCACGTCCCGCGTCGCGGCCAGGGTCGGCAGCGGATCCAGCGGAGCCGCGATCAGCAGGATCGGGATGCCGGAGCCCTCGCGGGCCTCGCGCAACTGCTCGAGCTCGAGGGCTCCGCCGCGCGCCAGCGGATCGATCACGACCAGGTCCGGCGTCATGCGTTCCAGCGCGGCCCGCGTCTCCCCGAGCGTCCCGCACGTCTCCAGCCGGAATCCCACGCTCGCCAGGGGCAGCAAGGCCTCGCGCAGGCCCTCGCCGCGGTGATCGCAGACGAGCAGGATGGGTGTGGTGGTCATGGGGGGGCGTCGATCGTGACTCCGCAGGATGCGGTCCGATCGGGCCGTCATTCCGGGCGATTCTCCCTCCGGAGGTCGGTGTGGTCGGGACCGCTCCGGACCGAAAGGTGTGGATCGAGGATAGCCTCTGGAACCCGTGTGTCCTCCGGTGGCTTCCCCGCGAACCGGTGGATGTCTCGACCGGAGTCGCGAAACGCCTCGATTCGAGGTCGAACGGGGCCCTGGCCCGACCTGCCCCGACCCGGCTCGAGCGGGATCGCCAGGCAGCAGCCGCGAAGAAAACCCGTGGATTCCCGCGCGAACTGTCCGCCGAACGTGGACGAACCAGCGGGCCGCCTCTACACTCTTCGGCTCAATCTGCGCAGGCCAACGGGCCGCGCACCCGTGCCCTTCCTCGGACGGTCCTCGTCGAACCCCATTCGACACGCGTTTCTAGAGCGCTTCGGACCCGGCAAAGAAGGGCGCGTTCTTCGGAGCTTCGACTTCGAAGGACAAGTGGGTGTCCGGCGACCCTGGCGAGGTCCGCGCAGAGCGAACTGCGGCTCCAACTCAACTTCATTCCCTTCCCCGATGTCGACACGGCATCACCGATGTCCACCGGACGTCACCGGGACCGCAGTCCAGACCCAACTAGCATCGCCCTGATCATGGAAAAGCTCACCGTACAAGCCCTCATCGAGGCCGGCGTCCACTTCGGCTGCCGTGCCGCCCGCTGGAACCCGCGCATGGCCCCGTACATCCACGGGCGCCGCAACCAGGTCCACGTGATCGACCTGCGCGAGACCATGCGCGGTCTGATCCGAGGCCAGAACCTGCTCCTGCGCATCGCGTCCGAGGGCCAGTCGATCCTCTGGGTCGGCACCAAGCGCCAGGTCAAAGGCGTGATCGAAGAGGCCGGCGAGCGCACGGGCATGCCGATCGTCACCGAGCGTTGGATCGGCGGCACGCTGACCAACTTCTCGGTCATCCGCTCGCGCCTGAAGCGTCTCGAGCAACTCGAGGCCATCGACGAGAAGGTCGCCGAGGAGCAGAAGCTCAACAAGAAGGAGCTCGCGAAGATCAACCGCGAGCTGCGCAAGATCACCCGCAACCTGGGCGGCATCCGTGAGATGAACGGCATGCCCGGCGCCATGGTCGTGGTCGACCCCTCCCGCGAGGGCAACGCCATCCGCGAGGCCCGCAAGATGGGCATCGTCGTGATCGGCATCCTGGACACGGACTGCGACCCGTCGGACGTCGACATCGTCATCCCTGGCAACGACGACGCGCTCAAGTCGGTGCGTCTCCTCGTCGAGCAGCTCGTGGCTTCCGTCGAGGAAGGCGCGCACTTGCACACCGACCGCATGCAGACCATGGGTGTCGCCGAGAAGAGCGACGAGGCTCCGGCCGCCAGCGGTGACGAGCCCCGTCCGAGCCGCCCGGCGCGCAAGCTGCCCGAGCGCAAGGCGGACGGTGCCAAGGCCGACGACGCGGCGGACGCCGCTGCCGACGCGGCCCCGGCCCCGGCCGCTGAAGCTGCTCCCGCTCCTGCTGCGGAAACGACCCCGGCTCCTGCTCCTGCTCCGGCTCCCGCTCCCGCTCCCGCTCCGGCGGAAGCCACCAAGGGCGACGCGCCGAGCGCCTGAACCTGATCGACCTGAGAGGCCCACCGGGTCGGACCGTTGCGTTCGACCGGTAGCCTCTTGGACTTCCCCGCGTCATCTAATTCGATGACGTGGACACGAACCCTACGAACGAGAACGAAAAGAGGACGTGATGGCTGAAATCACAGCATCCCTGGTTCGCGAGCTCCGTGAGAAATCCGGCGCCGGCATGATGGAGTGCAAGAAGGCACTGACCGAGACGCAAGGCGATCTCGAGGCCGCTTTCGACGAACTCCGCAAGTCTGGTCTGAAGACCGCCAGCAAGAAGGCCGGTCGCTCGACCGGTGAAGGTCGCGTGTTCGCCGCCGTTTCGGACTGCGGCAAGAAGGGTGCGATGATCGCGCTCTCCTGCGAGACCGACTTCGTCGCCAAGACCCCCGACTTCGAGGGTTTCATGACGGACATGGCGAACCACGTGCTCGAGAACAAGTCGGACAGCCTCGAGGCCTGCCTCGCGCAGTCCTGGAAGGGTGGCAGCGACACCGTCGACGACGCCGTCAAGGGTCTGATCGGCAAGCTGGGTGAGAACATCCTGCTCAGCCAGGTCGGCTACTACGAGAACGACAAGGGCGCGGTCGGCACGTACGTGCACCACGACCAGAAGAAGGGTGCCTTCGTCAACGTCACGACCGGCTCGGCCGACGACGCGACGCTCAAGGCCCTCTGCCAGCACATCGTCGTCTACAACCCGAGCGCGTTGAACCGCAGCGAAGTCCCCGCGGACCTCGTCGAGCGCGAGAAGGGCGTGATCAAGGAAGGACTCGCCGGCAAGCCGGAAGAGATCCAGGAGAAGATCATGGTCGGCCAACTCGAGAAGTTCTACGCGCAGACGGTCATCACCGAGCAAGGCTGGGTGATGGACGACAAGCAGACCGTTCAGAAGGCTCTCGAAGCCGCCATGGGCGCAGGCACGACCCTCGAAGGCTTCATGCGCTTCGAAGTCGGCGGCGAGTAGTCGCTCACGAATCAGGTGCGGCACCCATTCGGGATCGCTCGCATCGGCCCGGCTGGATCCCAGCGAACGGCCAAGGCACGGGGCCGACGGACAGATCCGTCGGCCCCGTGCTCGTGAACGGTGGGTCCCGGGGCGGACTCCGCCCGCACGTCTTGGCAGCGGGGGCGGACATGCTCACGGGGGAGGAGGTCCTCGTCCAACACCAGGAGTCCTGCCTGGGACTTCGGGTGAGAACTCCGAAAGGGACCCTCTGGCGGGCCGAGCCAACGGCCGACCTCGGCCATTCGGACCCCACCTCTGGCCTGCGGGTCCCACGGGATCCCCCGTGTCGCCTATGCTGAGAGTGAAGGCCGATCCGCCCTTCGATCCAGACCCCGACGAGACCCTTGCCCGAGCCCTCCCGACACTTCCGCCCAGCCGGCCGCGTCCACGCGATGGTCGACGAATCCGCCCAGCGCGGCGCGATGGTGGCGCTGACCTGCGAGAGCGAATTCGGTGCGGCCCGGGACGAGTTCGAGGCCTACCTGCATCGCCTGACGCACCACGTCCTCGTGCGTCGTCCGACCAGCGTCGAGTGCCTGGCCGGCCAGGACTGGATCGGTGGCGGCCCGACGGTCGAGGCGGCCCAGCGCAACTTCTCGGAGAGCATCGGCGAGTCCGTCGGCCTGACGCGCATGGCATGCTTCAGCGCGCCCCGCGGGTTCGTCTGGACCTACCAGACGCCGGACCACCATGCGGCCGTGATGTTCTCCATGGCCACGGCCACGCCCCGGGAAGAGGCCCGCGACTTCATGCTCGGGCTCGCCGGTCAGGTTCTGCAGGAGCGCTCCTGGGGGCTGGTGGCGACCGAACGCGGGCTCGAGGAGAGGTTCGATCCGTTCGACCTCGTCGATCGGCCGTGGCAGCGCGATCCGTCGAGCTCGGTCCAGTCGGTGCTCGAGGAGTCGCTGGGGGAAGGGTCCGTGGTCGAAGCGTTCGCCTGCTTCCGTATCGGCCCCTGACGATCCGCCAAGGTCGGACCGAACCGCGACCCAGGCCGACTTCGGCAGCGCAGGGTTCGGTGAGTCCTTCCGCACGACGCCGACCATGCCTCGGGCGATCCGTTCGCTCGAGCAAGTGTGGGAGCGCCTGGATCGGCCTGACTCCCCGGCATGCCGAGCCCCCGGTCCGGCTCTCGAAGACGGAATTCGCGCGACGATCTCCGGCAACCCGGATCGAGCCCTCGACTCCGCGCTCCGAATCCCTATCCTGTGGCGCCCCCCGAGCCCCACGGCAGCGCCCTGCGCCCTGGGACGAGCGGCCCTGCCATGTACCAACGCATCCTCCTCAAACTGTCCGGCGAGGCCCTTGGTGGCCCGGTGCACGGACATGGCATCGACCCCGAGTGGGTCTCGACGTACGCCCGCCAGATCGCCCGTGTGATTGGCCTGGGCGTCGAGGTCGGCGTGGTCTGCGGCGGTGGCAACATCCTGCGCGGCGCGGAGTTCTCGCGCCTCGGAGGTCACCGCGCCAACGCCGATTACATGGGGATGCTGGGGACGGTGATCAACGCGTTGGCCCTGTCCGACGCGATCGAACAACAGGGCGTCGAGACGCGCGTGATGAGCGCGCTCGAGATCAAGCAGGTCGCCGAGCCGTTCGTGCGCCGCCGCGCCCAGTCGCACCTGGCCCGCGGCCGCGTCGTGATCCTCGCCGCCGGCACCGGCAACCCGTTCTTCACGACGGACACCGCGGCTTCGCTGCGCGCGGCCGAACTGTCCTGCGAGGTGCTGCTGAAGGCCACCAAGGTCGACGGCGTCTACACCGCGGATCCGAAGACGGATCCCACCGCGACGAAGTTCGATGAACTGACCTACCGCGAGGTCCTCGAGAAGGATCTGCGCGTCATGGATGGCACGGCGATCCAGCTGTGCATGGAGAACAACCTCCCCGTGGTCGTGTTCGACCTCTTCGAGGAGGGCAACCTTGAACGAGTGGTCCGTGGCGAACGCCTCGGCACCACGATCAGGAGCCAATCATGAGCTACGACTCGGTCCTCAAGGACACCCGCGCCCGCATGGAGAAAGCGGTCGCGCACACCCAGGAGATGCTCAAGGGCATCCGCACCTCGACCGCCACCTCGGCCCTCGTCGACAACATCCGCGTCGACTACTACGGCACGCCCACGCCCATCTCGCAGATGGCCCAGGTCTCCGTGCCCGAGCCGCGCGTACTGGTCGTCAAGCCCTTCGACATGAGCGTCATGAAGGAGATCGAGAAGGCCCTGCAGAAGTCGGACCTCGGCATCTCGCCCGAGAACGACGGCAAGGTCATCCGCTTGACGATGCCGGCCCTGTCGGGCGATCAGCGCAAGAAGTACGCGGCCAAGGCCAAGGACCTCTGCGAGGAGGGTCGCATCACGCTGCGCAACCTGCGCCGGGACGCGAACAAGGAGGCCGACGCCCTCCAGAAGAAGTCCGAGATCACCGAGGACGACAACAAGGCCCTTCATGAGGAGATCCAGAGCCTCCTGAAGGAGTTCGAGAAGTCCGTCGGCGACATCCAGGACAAGAAGACGACCGACATCATGGAGATCTAGGCGTCGGCGTCACGTGATTCCGGGCGACCGGACCACGCGGCACACCCGCACAGGGCTGGGCGTGCGAATCGATTCGCAAGCGAAGTCCTTGGGGAAAAGCACGGTGGACTTGCCACGGCCCGTCCGTTGTCCTAAATTCCTCGCCGCGGTTCGGAAACGGATCGCACCCGAGTGGGCGCGTAGCTCAGTTGGTAGAGCAACTGGCTTTTAACCAGTAGGTCCCAGGTTCAAGACCTGGCGCGCTCACCACCCGCTCAACTTCGAGGCCCTGCTCCGCGGGGCCTCGTTGCGTAGGGGGGGCCTCATCGCGTGGGGGGAGCACCTCGCTCGCCCGGAGCGATGCGCGATGGTTCAGGCGACCGCCGCCGAACTCGCGGGATCCTCGTCGACGTGCGGACCCTCGATCCCGGGGAACGCGTCGGCCCGTGTCGTCACGCCGCCCAGCCCGAAGTACGCACGCGCCCAGAAGCCGGCGCGGGTCGTACCGATGAAGCTCTCGATGATGATCACGCCGACCAGCAGGATCGGCCAGACGAGCCAGTCGAAGCCCTCGCCGAACACGGAGCGCACCATGAGGTACGCGAGCGATCCCATGGCGAGTTGCACGACGAACGACGTGCAGACCAGGACCAGGTCGGTCACGACCGAACGTGCGGTGGCGCCGGGGTCGTTGCGCACGAGGCGCCAGGCGTGCAGGAGCGCCGAGGGAACGCCGCGTCGGTTGTGGACCACGCTGTGCAACGACAGCTGGAACACGACCGCCAGCATCAGCCCGTACATCATCGCCATCAGCACCGCGCAGCCCGACAGCAGGCCGGCCAGGATCGACAGCGTGCCGTCCGACAGCGCCGTGACGATGCGCGCGGGCACCAGGAACAGCGCCGAGGCCAGGAAGATCATCAAGAGGGTCGCGCCCCACAGGGCCATCGTCGTGCGCGTGTGTCCTTTGCCGGCGCGCCATGCCTGGCGCATCGTCGGCGAGCGTTGGAATCCGACGGGCCGCACCGAGGCCAGGTACTCCCAGCGCTCGGCGGGGGAGATGCGCGCGAGTCCTGCTGCCAACCGCGCGACGACCGCCCCGATCGGCAAGAGCACCAGCAGGATCCACAGCCCGAAGCGTCCGGTCAGTCCGGACAGGGAATACGTGCTGGAGAGGTAGCCGGCCCCCGCGATCATCTGGCGCAGGCCCTTGGGCAGCGTGGGTCCCGCCTGGGTCAACGCGACCAGCGCGCCGAACGCCCAGCCGAACGCCAGGAACTGGTAGGTGAGTCCGGCGGCCCAGAGTCCGCCGGGGGAACTCGCACGACGCGCCGAATCCCCGAGCGCCTGGAAGGAGCGCTCGAGCGGCCACGGGGCTTCCGGGGGGGCGCTCAGGAACGACATGGGATCGGAGCTCCGGGGAGCTCAGAGGGGCTCAGCGCGCCGTGGCCAGGGCCGAATCTGCGCAAGCCGCTTCGACCGCGTCCACCGTCTTCGGAATGGCTGCGGTGAGGTTCTCGTGGCCGTCCGGCGTCACCAGAATATCGTCCTCGATGCGCACGCCGATGCCGACGTACTTGGGCTCGACACCGTCGAGGCTGGGATCGAAGTAGAGGCCCGGCTCGACGGTGAGCACCATGCCCACTTCCAGTTTGCGCGGCTTGCCGTCCGCGGTGTACGTGCCGCAATCGTGGACGTCCAACCCGAGCCAGTGGCTGGTCTTGTGCATGAAGAAGCGGCTGTAGCTCTTGTCCTGGATCACCGACGCACGCGTGCCCTGGCAGACGCCCAACTCGATCAGGCCGTCGACCAGTTCGTTCAGCGCGATCTCGTGGATATGGAGGAACGGCACGCCCGGCGCGACGGCGTTGACGGCGGCGATCTGGGAGCGCAGCACGACCTCGTAGACCGCGCGTTGTGCGTCGCTGAAGCGCCCGTTCACGGGGAACGTGCGCGTGACGTCGCTGGCGTAGTAGTCCATCTCGGCGCCCGCGTCGATCAAGAGCAGCTCGCCATCGACCAACGGCGCGTCGTTCTCGACGTAGTGCAGGATGCACGCGTTCGCGCCGCCCGCAACGATGTTGTTGTAGGCCTGGCCCGTGCTGCCACGGCGACGGAAGGTGTAGTCGATCAGCGCGTCGATCTCGCACTCGTTGACGCCCGGTGCCGCCGTCGCCATCGCGGCGGTGTGGGCCTCGGTCGTGATCGCGGCGGCCGCGCGCATCAGCTCGACCTCGGCTTCGGTCTTGAACAGGCGCAGCTCGTGCAGGATGGGCGCAGGGTCGAGCAGTTCGACGGGCGGCTGGACGCCGCCGCGCGCGCGACGGCGCAGGTCGGCGACCACTTCGAGCATGCGCCGGTCGCGGCCCTCGTCGTTGCCGGTCCGCCACATCAGGGACGTGTGATCGGCGAGCAGTTCCCCGAGCGTGTCCCACAGGTCGTCGACGTTGCGCGCTTCGTCCACGTCCAGCGCGTCCGGTGCGGCGTCGATGCCGAGGCGTCGGCCCTGCCATGTCTCCTGCAGCGGGTCCTTGTCGCGCAGGAACAGGATCGACTTCCCGCCGTCCTCGCCCGGCAGCAGCACGAGCCAGGAATCCGGCTCGGCGAAGCCCGTCAGGTACCAGAAGTCCGAGTCCGGGCGGAAGCGGAAGTCGCAGTCGTGGTTGCGCACCTTGACCGTGTTGGTCGGGATGACCGCGGCGATGCCCTTCTCGTTCAGGATCGCCTGGAATCGGCGCCGGTTGTCGCTGTAGAGACTCATGCCTCCCAGCCTATCCCAAGGCCCGGGGCACGTCTCGGTCGGTCAGTCCTTCGGACCCGGATCCGCACCATTCTTGGGCAGCGGATCGCCCTCGGACGAGGTCTCGGGCTCGGCGGGGGCAAGGGTCGGCAGACGGTGCGTCTCGATGGTCGACGTCAGGTAGCGCAGGACGGCCGCCCGATCCGTATGGGCGTTCCAGCGCACGATCGTGCCACTCACGGGCAACGCGTCGGCCGCCTCGGGATCGGGTCGCCCGATGCGCACGGGCGCTCCGACGAGATCGCTCAGGACTCCGGTCAACGGCTCCAGCCACTCGCGGTCGGCGTCGCCCTCCGGCAGATCGAGCCAGAGTCCACCTTCGGTCAACTGACGCGGCACGTGGCCCGCGACCGGCGTCGGGAATTGGGCAGGCAGGGCGCGGATGCGGCCGTAAAGGGCTTGCGGTTCCTCGTCCTCGGCGCTGATCGTGACGACCATG
>TARA_R110002096_G_scaffold433579_2_pt1 | contig 46568 bp, 43 predicted proteins | sample TARA_R110002096 | Tara Oceans TARA_R110002096 (sample SAMEA4397295) | marine metagenome | biome: Polar Biome; feature: [DCM] deep chlorophyll maximum layer (ENVO:01000326); material: water (ENVO:00002006), including particulate matter (ENVO:01000060) such as... | depth 35 m
TTCTAGTGAGTGATGAACACATTATAAATAATTGACGAGGAGAAAAGTTGATTACAATCAACCAGTTTTCCAATTAGGCGGCTTCGGCTTCGGCTTCAACTAAACCAACTCCCAAATGCTTTGTCACAAATTGTCACAAATTGATTCTGTTTTTGTCATCAAACAGAAAAGTGAGTAGGTCAAACTGCCCTCTATTCAACATTGATCACAAATATATATGCAAGGGGACTCTTATGAACAATATAGCTGCTACAAATCAAAATCCTAACGCTGTCGATTTTTCGGTGCATAGCCGGAACCGAACTAGCCAAATAAAAAAAATTTCGACGATTAACCATAGCAACAATCGCAACAACAATCTTATCGATATCACATCTATTTCAAAGCCCACCAGAGCAATTGATTTTGAATCGATGCAATCATATTCAACAATTCATAAATTAAATAAGAATGACATGTTGATACATGAAGAGGATGAAGCAACCAATTTTTACGAGATCGTTTTCGGTCATATTAAAACCTACAAACATCTCAGCGACGGTCGCTGTCTTATAACAAATTTCCTCGGCAAAGGAGATTTTGTCGGCCTTCCGGTGAGTGAACATTATTCGATCTCGGCGCAGGCTTTGACACGCTCGGACGTACGATGCTATTCCCATAAACAAATACAGTATCTTATGGAACAATCGCCGTCATTTGCTCAAAAAATTCTCAAAATCGCTCAAACTGAAATCGCTCAAGCGACCAATCAAATGGTTCTTCTTGGCCGCAAAAGCACGGAAGAAAGAATAGCGTCGTTTTTAGCAAACTGCGAACACACACCAACATCAATAGACGGATTTGAATCGCTCATATTTTTGCCGATGTCTCTAACAGACATTGCCGATCATCTTGGTTTAACCCAGGAAACCGTATGTAGGGAGTTTAAAAAGCTAAGAAGTTCCGGGTTGCTAAAAACCAAGGTACCACGTCATCAGCGTGAAATTTATGTTCGCGATTTAAAGACGCTTTATGCCATGGCCGAAATGGAAAAATGAGCGATGAGTTATGTGCGCTGGGCGATGGTCATTTGATGTAATTTCCGCGCCAAATCATCCTTGGAAAAAGGTTTTTTCAGGATCTGATAGCTCTCACCTCTGCCTGCTACCACTTCGTTCGAATATCCTGTCGTCAGCAAAACTTTGGCGTTGGGATTGAGGACCCTTATCTCATCCGCAAGCTCAACACCCGTCATCCCGCCTGGCATAACAATATCAGTGAACACAATCCTTACGTCTTCATTTTCCGATAATATTTTTAATGCAGACGGCGCGTCTTTGGCTGTTAAAACATCATACCCCAGTTCCATCAGTCGCCGGGTATTAATCTGTCTAACCCTCGGATCATCCTCAACATGAAGGATTTTGCATCCAATGCTCTCGTAAAGCTGGTCTTTTTCCTTATTCTCGCTACCATCAGTCGCTCTGCTATATGTCGTGCGCGGCAAATAAATTGATATCACGCTGCCATGCCCCTCTTCACTTTCCACGGTCACACCACCTGATGATTGCTCAACAAACCCGTGTACCATACTTAGCCCTAAACCGGTTCCCATTCCCACAGCTTTGGTGGTAAAAAAGGGATCAAATACTCGCGCTGTGACATCCGGCGACATACCAGTACCTGTGTCTATTATGCTAACTTCCACATATTCACCGCCGCTTATTTTAAGGCCGTTTGGGATATTTCGGTCTGTAAATTCTACATTATCCGTTTTAATGATTATTTTGCCGCCTGCTTGCATCGCATCTCGCGCATTAATCATAATGTTTAACAGGGCATTTTCGAGTTGAGTTGGATCAACATACGTTCTCCAAAGATCTGGCTTAAGTTTCATCTCAATTTCAATATCCTCACCCAATGTACGAACGAGAAGCTTCGTTAAACGCTGGGAAACCTCATTGATGTCAACAGATTCTGGATTAAGGGATTGCCTTTTGCCAAAGGCTAGAAGCTGTGATACCAGCTGCGAACCTTGATTGACGACGTCAAATACTTCAGCAATAATTTCTTTAGCGTCAGAGCCTATATTGCGAGCCTGTAGGATCTCCATATTTCCCAGAATAATGGTCAGAAGGTTGTTAAAATCATGGGCTATTCCGCCCGTTAATTGGCCAAGTGCCTCTACTTTGTGAGTCCGGCGCAATTTTTCTTCTTGCTCTTTCACTTTGGTCAGGTCGCGAATAATGCCGGTAAAATAGTTACTATCACCCAACCATATTTCGCTTACAGCAAGATAAATCGGAAAACTAGTCCCATTTTTGTGAAGCCCCGTTAATTCGCAGCCGACACCAATAATTTTTTTCTCACCCGTCGCCTTATAATTACTAAGATATTTATCATGCTCAGTACGGTAAGGCTCCGGCATTAATACCGCCACATTTTGTCCGATTAATTCATCCGGCTTATATCCGAACAATTTTTCAGTGGCAGGATTAACCTCATCAATCACACCCTGCTCATTTATAATAATGATGGAATCAGGCGCTGTTTGTATGATTGATTGAAATTTAGCCTCTCGCGCTTCCAATGCCAGCAGATTTTTTCTTTGCTCAGTAATATCAATACCGGTGGCCACGATATAGCCGAGATTGCCCTTATCATCCTTCAAACAAGTATTCGAAAACGATACCAATTTTTGATCACCCGTATTTGTTTTCCAGTAATTAGTATGTTTGTTATCTTCTTGGAATGTCACAAGTGATGAGAAGACGGCTTTGGTTTCTGTAATTTCTTCTGGTGCAACATAAACATCCCATACGGGCTTATTTCTTACCTCTTCAAGTCGAAAGCCAGAGAGCTTTTCACATGCGGAATTGACAAAAACAATTTTTCCTTGAAGGTCAAGCACAACAACAAGAGCATCTATGGCGTTCATCACATCTGGTGAAAAAAGTTTTATCGGGTCACTTTTTCTCATAACAATTCCTTAATCGACAGATAATAGTCGACATATCAATTACTATATTTGATTTCCGTCAACTAAAAGGCACTTTGTATGACAATGGTGATCAATGGTTTTCATCGTTCAGATTTAGTCACTTTTTCAGAAAATACGTACCCGCTTCCCCGAACCGTTTTGATTAAACTGGGTTTATTCGGCTCATCTTCCATTTTAAGCCTCAATCTTCGTACCTGCGTGTCAATTGTCCGGTCAAACGGTTCGTGACGTCTACCAGTCGTGATATCAAGCAACTGTTCCCGTGTTAATACTCTTTGCGGGTTTGAAATAAATGCTTCCAACAATTTAAACTCCGCCGTCGTTAATGTGCACTCATTCTGATCCTCGTCCTCGAGATATTGGCGCCCCAAATCCAATTTCCACTTCCCGAAGTCAACAATAATACTCGCCACATTATCGGGCGCCCCACTCCCGGCTTCAAACCGCTTGAGCACTATTTTTATGCGTGCATGCAATTCCCTAAGATTAAACGGCTTCGTAACATAATCGTCTGCTCCCAATTCCAGCCCAACAATTTTGTCCACTACTTCTGTTTTGCCGGATAGAATTATGACACCTGTATTTTTGTTATCCACACGAATATCACGCAGTAAATCTAACCCATCATCTTCGCCAAGGCGCAAATCCAATAGGACAAGGTTGATGGTAAATTGTTTTAGTACCAGTTTCGCTTGTTTTGCATTTGAAACCGATTGGACGGCAAATCCTTCGCCTTCCAAATAGCGTTGCAGCATATTTCGAATTCTCGGATCATCGTCTACAACTAATATCTGCGCCATGTTCCCCTACCCAATATTCAATATAGATAGTATACCTATATCACCAACCTATAGGGTAATTTAACATATTGATATAAATTTAATCAACAATTTGAACTAGCTAGCTCTTTTCTATGGCGATATTTCTAGTGCGTCACCTTAATTTTGACGATCTCGAGAACAGAATTTCTTGGACGATGGGCAAATTGAAAGCCCGCGGCCATCACGTATTTTACTCAAAGCCAAAGCTTTTTTCTCATAGCGGACAGTCGCGGGCCCTGGTTCAATTTATCTACACAATCCATGATCACTAGTTTCGGCAGGTTCCTAAGAACCATTCCAGAAAGAGCTTTCATGGTTGCTCCTCATTGAACAATACCATTATCTCAAAATTTGCAAGCTCCATATTGATTCAAATCAATTAACTGTCGCATTTTAATGTTTGGGGCAATAAAATTAATTATGAAAAGCCTCCAATAAATTGACTCTGATCAAAACTTTACCAATCCATATGTTTACAATGATGAGCAAGTCAATCATCCAATTAAGGAATTAGTGAAAATGGCATTATCTATAAAAAAAACATGTATTGTGGTCGCTGATGGCGCAAAGGCGAGAATTTTTAACTGGAATCCCATTGAGAAACACATTCAAGAACTCATGTATCTACAGGAAGAAGACGCGCGTAAGCCAGAACGCGATCTCAGAGCAGATCGACCGGGAAGTGGCCAGGGTTTTAACTCAAAAATACAATATACTGTCGATGAACACTTAAGCTATAAGAAACAGGCAAGCCAGTTGTTTTTAGAAAAAATTGCCAAACTATTATGTGAAAAAGATAATCTGGCAGATTTCGACATATTAGATATCATTGCGCCAGACGAAGTATACAAGTCTATATTAAAACACATGTCAGTTAGTGGGCGAAATAAAATCAATAATCATTATCCGAAAAACCTAACAAACATGCCCGTATTAGACCTGCAAAAACATTATGCAAAATTGTTATCGACAACAAAATGATAACCATCAACATTGATCTAAATTAAGGACAATTCAGATCAAGTTCATACACTTAAATTGTCGATACGTTGAAGAAATCCAATTTTCTGGACAATTTAACTGGAAAAATATTCCTTAGCCAATATGATATATTAAAAGAGTTTGCCCCCAATATGGTCGCAAAAATTTTTGAAGGAAAATCAAAATGAAGCAATCATCAAATTGGATTTGGATTTTAGCGCTCATTTTCATTTCATTTCTCCTGTTTCAAACCTCTCAAGAGGTTTCAAAAACCCCTGTAGCTGAAGTTTCTTACAGTCAATTCAAAGAGTTAATCTCAAACGGTTCAATAAAAGAAATCAAGCTGAAAGGAAATACTGCAAGTGCTGAGTTAACCGCGCCGATAAAGTTTGAAAATTATACCGCCGAAACCAATCTTGTTACAACAATACTACCAATTGGCATTGATCCCGATGTTTTAAGAATTATGGATGATAGAGATATCGTAGTCTGGAACGAAAGCATTGAAGAACCCAGTTGGTTTATTTCCTTTTTACCCTGGATAGTTATCTTAGCCGTTTACTTTTTTTTGATGAGACGAATGTTCACAAATCCTCTTGATCGGTTCGGGGGAAAAAATGCGGGTGATTTCTTAAGCGGCACAGCGACAAAAGATGGAAAAACAGATCGACCGAAAGTCACATTCAAGGATGTGGCAGGTCAAGACGCTGCAAAACGCGAAGTGGCTGAACTGGTGGATTTTCTTAAATATCCTGAGAATTACGAGAAACTTGGCGCCGAAACACCGAGGGGCATTCTATTGGTCGGACCACCAGGCACAGGGAAAACATTATTGGCCCGTGCGTTAGCTGGTGAAGCAGGGGTGAGTTTTTTTGATATATCCGCCTCCGAATTCATAGAAATGTTTGTAGGTGTGGGTGCTTCGCGCGTCCGAAAAATGTTTGACGAAGCGAAAAAAAGAGCACCGAGTATCATCTTCATCGATGAACTGGACGCCGTCGGACGTGTCCGTGGCACGGGCCTTGGTGGGGGCAATGATGAACGGGAACAAACCTTAAATCAGATCTTGTCCGAAATGGACGGCTTCTCGGGACACGAAACCGTTATCGTTCTGGCCGCAACAAATCGGCCTGATGTGCTCGACCCAGCGCTCTTGCGTCCGGGTCGCTTTGACCGGCACGTCACGTTAGAATTACCAGATAAACCAGCTCGAGTTGAAATTCTCAAAGTACACCTGCGAAAAGTACCACTCGCGACAAATGTCGATATAGATACCGTTGCCGCAAGTTGTCCTGGATTTTCGGGTGCCGATCTCAAGAACCTAGTCAATGAAGCCGCAATCGCAGCTGCACGGGACGGCGCAACAGAAGTAACTATGAACCATTTTGATCAAATGCGCGATAAAATCATCATGGGAACAACACGAACACTTGCCATTCATCCTGATGAACATCGAAGACTGGCCGTTCACGAGGCAGGCCACACGGCTGTCTCTCACTTCCTGCCAAATGCTGACCCGTTATATAAAGTCACTATCATTCCCCGTGGCAGGGCACTAGGCAGTACACATATGCTGCCTACGGAGGAACGACACACATTTTCGGAGGATTATTTGCGTGATCGTCTCGCCATATCCCTTGCCGGGCGTTGTGCGGAGAAAATTTTCTTAGGCAACGTCAGCTCCGGCGCAGACGATGATATAAAAAACGCCACCCAACTTGCCCGCTCCATGGTGTCCAGATGGGGTATGTCTGAAAAAATTGGACCGGTAGATTTTCGCCAAAGCGAAGAACACCCCTTTCTGGGAAGAGAAATAGCGCAGCCACGTCGTTTTAGTGAATCAATGTCAGGCCAAATAGATCAAGAAGTCACAAAAATGCTCTTGTCCGCGGAAGAGCGCGCACGCGAAATCATAGTTTCCTATAAAAATAAAATAGAGCAATTAATAGAGACCCTTGAAGCAGAAGAAACGATCAATTTAAAGGGAATAGAAGAAATACTGGGCGAAAAGATAAAAAGCGAGCACTCACAGTCAGTGCTGAAATCAGGTAAGCCCGCCATAGTTAAAAACATTTCTGAGCAGTAAAGCCTGTAATAATATCAAGCAATTCTGTTGTTATCTCCTCTTGCCATTGTTGGCGGGACATATGTTGAAGCTGTTCGTGTTTCTTTTCAATATTATGATGTGCTTGATCCATTGCATTTAACCTGCCATGGTTTTCTGCGTGCAGGCTTTCCATGACGGTGCAGCTAATCGACGTCATAAGATATTCTTCTGTCAAATAACCCAATAACTCATCTGGCGGCATATTCAGAAGGGGTAAGTTTCTCTTCCTGTTGCGTTTAGGGATTGCCTCGAGTTCAACAGGAATAAGCGACCGCTTCACGACTTTGGCGCCTTCCCTATCATCTAGTTCAGTGTAAACTAATTCTACAGAGGAAACGCCTTTTTCCACTGCCGAGAACACCTGATTAGCTATCTCTTTGGTTGTTTTTTGCACCGACATATAGTCACTACTCATCGGCAATGCCCATACCGGTTTAATACCATATTCCGCCGCGAGCAGGGTGCCGCGTGTTCCAATAAGAGCAATATCAGCATCATCGGCTTGCAATTTTACTGTTTTCAAAATCGGTCGGTTAAAACCACCCACGAAACCATATTCTGAGCAAAAAACAATGACGAGAGATCTCGCCACCACTTCTTCTTCCGCTTCCATTCTGGGCCAATATTCTTTTAACAAACTCATAGAATCCTCTACAACATCACGGTACTGACGAAGTCCTGAAACTGGTTGATGCGATTGTTGATATCTAACAGCAGCTATCGAACGTAGCGCAGATATAATATCCTTAAGTTTGCTAATATTTTTCTTACGTTTATCAATGTCTCGGTGTTGCAACATCATCCTCCTTGTAAGAATGAAACTGAGCAGCATATTGCCGTAACATTTCACAAAGAGCTTCACGGTCTGCTATTACAATTTCTCCGCTCTCAACGATCCTGTTTATCAGTATAGTGGCATGTTCACTTACCCACCCCCCGATACCGCGTTTAAAGAGTGCGACATCGTCCAAGCTTAATTGGTCCAATATGTCTTCTTTTAGCGCAAACAAAAGTGCAAATTGCTCAGCAAATCGTAGAGGTTTATATTGTTCTTGACCCAGTACTGACCGTATCCGCCTACCATGTTTGATAATTTTAAGAGTGTTCTCATCTGTCGCTGTCGAGAAGCGAGTGAAGATTTCTAACTCCTGAAACTGCGCATAGTCAATTTTTAAGCTGCTAACTAATTTGCGCAATACATCCACCTGTGTTTTCCCACCAACCCTCGATACACTCCGTCCGACATCCACAGCAGGCTTAAGTCCTTCATTAAATAACTTGGGTTCCAGATAAATTTGGCCATCAGTAATGGAAATTAAATTAGTTGGGATATAGGCAGATAAATTCCCTGCCTGCGTTTCCACAATTGGTAGTACGGTTAACGATCCACCACCCTTTGAAGCATTTAGTCGCGCCGCCCTCTCCAATAATCTCGCATGAATATAAAAAATATCGCTTGGAAATGCTTCACGACCGGGTGGATAGCCAAGCAGAAGGGCTAATTCCCGGTATGTAGCTGCATGTTTTGTCATATCGTCGATAACCAGAAGTACGTCCCGGCCCTGTTCCATAAAATATTCTGCAATGCTGCAAGCACTATAAGGAGCAAGCCACTGTGCACCCGGGCTGCTATCGGCAAATGCGGCGACAAAAATGCTATTTTCCATCTTCCCATAACGCTTTACCGCTTCAATTACACTGCTAATAGTCGAGCTTTTTTGCCCGACAGCGGCGTAAATACAAATAACATCGGTCTCCTTCTGACTAATCATTGTATCCACAGCAATTGCGGTTTTTCCGGTGCCGCGATCACCAATGATCAACTCTCGCTGCCCACGTCCAATTGGCAGCATAGCGTCTATCACAGTAATTCCTGTCAAAAGAGGTTCCGTGACAAGTTCACGGTCCAATACAGCTGGTGCCGCCTGATCGATATTTCGGCTTACGACCTGAGTAAACTGTGCACCACCATCAAGCACATTACCTAACGGGTCGGTAACACGTCCCAATAAACTTTCTCCGACCTTTGTCCTCGCCACCAAACCACTGCCAGAAACATCTGAACCTGCTGATATTCCTTCCACTGGGCCTAAAAGAATACAACCCAATAACCCGTTATCGATACTTAGGGCCAGTCCGTGCACACCTGTATCAAAAACAACCAATTCATTCAATTTGGTTTTTGAAAGGCCGGAGATCATGGCAACGCCGTCGCCAATTTTCTCTACTTTTCCTTTGTGTTGAAGTTCAGGACCTACATATATATCGTCCGTTATATCATGAACGTTGTTGAGCCAACGATCAATTGTTTCGGAGAAATTTGCAGGTACGATCATTGCTTATCTGTCCGTTCGTAAAGTGCCGTTTTCGCCCTATCCAAGCTGTCATGCCAATTAAAACTTACAACACCATCAGGAAACTGAAGAATAGCGCCAGCAATTAAGGAATTATCACATGAATACGTGAAATTTACGTTCGGCCCTAATACACCGCCAATAACCTTCGACCAATGGTTTTGATTTTGAACGTCAAGCTCCTCAGCCGTTACAATATTTATCACTTCATTTTCTATACGTTCCGTAATGCGATTGAACTCGGCCGGCTCCATTGTGTTAAGGTATCCAACAATTTTATTGAGAAAAAATTCATTGAGATCAGCCACGCTGCTCTCTTCTAAAATATGTCGAGCGAGAATGACCGCTAGGTCCGCAGCACCGCGCCGCATCTCTATTTGTGCTTGATGGTTCTGTTTTTCTATTTCCTTTTGAGCCTGGTCCCGCAGTTTAGAAACTTCTTCTCGGCCCTCTTGTATCAATTTGTCATATGCGCGCGCTTCAACTATACGTGCCTTCTCTAGGATTTCTTGTCGCGATGCTTCTATTTCTTCAGACTTTGCCTCAAACTTAGATATCTCGGCCTGCGCATGTTTTTCTGCCTCTTTTGCTTTTTCTAATGTCGCTAAATTTTCGGCCTGACGACGCGCAATTGCCGCCTTCACCGGTCCATACAACAAGAGTTTCAACAACCACACCAATACGATGAAATTGACTATCTGAAGCCCAAATGTCCACCAATTGAATTCCATCAAATCACTCTACAAATGGATTAGCAAAAAGAAGCAGAAGTGCCACAACGAGACAATAAATTGCTGTTGTTTCAATCATAGCAAGCCCCACAAATAAAGTTCTCGCTAGTGGTCCTGCGGCCTCTGGCTGTCGCGCAATAGCGTCCATAGCCCGTGCAACGGCATATCCCTCGCTTAATGCCGGACCAATAGCGCCCGCCGAAACAGTAATCGCTGCAGCTACTATACTGATATATTCTAATTCCATTTTTAGTCTCCTCGTGTTTCATCTGCCATCGCGGCAGCTATAAATACCGTGGCAAGTGTTGCAAAAATATAGGCTTGTATCAGGCTAATCAAAACATGTAATACCATCAAAGGGATTGGCACCAGCAGTCCTGCGAAAGCGAGTAATAGCCCGATTAAAAATTGCCCGCTCATGATGTTTCCAAACAAACGTATCATCATTGAAAAGGTGCGCGTAATTTGTGAGAGAATTGTAAATGGCATCAAAAGTAGGTTTGGCTTCGCGTAACTTTTAAGATACTGCCAAAAACCTTGTGAGCATATACCCACATAATGCACACTGAAAAAAATTATCACTGCCAGAGCGGCTGGCGTTTCTAAAACTGCTGTTGGGGCAGATAAGCCCGGAATCAAATCGACAAGATTTGCAATTGCGATGAAAATAAACAACGTTCCGATCAGGGGAAGGAAGTGGCGCTTCTTATCTCCTGTAATTTCTGTGATCTGGCCATCAATACCGACAACTAGGAGTTCAATTGCCGTTTGCCACCTCCCTGGATACATACGAAAATTACGACACGATAGCCACGCAACCAAACAAAGGACCACCATAATACCCCATGTGACCACAACCTCAAAGCTTATCGGCACCGGTCCGATCATCATTATCACGTTGGATACAAAAGGGTTTTCCATTACACAATAACGCCTGTGATCAATTTCATAAATACAACCCTACCGATCAAAAATCCTCCGAAACAAATGAGAAGTGGTAGTGCCCCAAAATTCGACATTACCCAGAAAACTGATCCGACAAGTCCAAAGCGCCCTATATGCAGGATTAAGCCAGTCCAGCTAAAACCTTCAGAAACATAAAGATCACTATTCAACTTCAGGGCCCAAAAAAACACGGCGCCTAGCGCAATGCCACACACCAAACTAATACCTATCATTAACAGTGATATCATTTTCCTTCTCTCCTTAATCTTTTCCAGGCCAACATTGACCCGATTGAGACGCCTATGATGATAAAGGCTCCCGTCCAGAATATACCACTTTCCATCCACTCATCCAGCCATCGGCCTACAAATATTCCAATGACCGTTGGCCCAACAATTAACCAGCCGATTGAACCAATGAGAGCGAGGTTTTGTCCCACCGACCTTTCTTTGTCCGTATCCGCAATCTGCATATGGCGTTCCACTCGTTTTACCGTTTCGTGAAGTTCAATTGGATCTTTGGATGGTTTACGCATTATAAACGTCCTGATGCAAATAATTTTGAACTCTTCGCAAGGCTTCAGCCTGATTGCGTTCCTGCGATATTCGGACTTTGTTTTCACGAGCAATAGCCTCGTTGAATTTACCCAGCACATGATGCCTTAAGTCAGAGAGGTTTTTTCCCAATACGGCTTCTCTTGTAGCAATGGAAACATGCTCTCCTGCCGTAACGATTAAAATCCCATTGCTTACAGCACAGTAACACACTTCGCCTAGGTCATCCCTCCAACTTATCACCGACACTTCCAAGAGGGTCATGAAATCTGCGTGAAGCGGTAAAATGCCGAAATTCCCAGTTGCATCTTCCGCTCTTAACGAAAGAATTTTTTCCTGATCCACAATAATCGAGAACGGTGTGGTGATGCTAAGCTTCAAGCGACCTTCTCCTCTAACTTCAAATATTTTTCTTTTGCTTCCTCAATGGTTCCAACCATATAAAAAACCATTTCCGGCCAATGGTCACATTCGCCGCTCAAAATACGCCTAGCCCCATCGATAGTATCACAAACATCTACTGTACACCCTCGATGACCAGTAAACTGCTCAGTCACCTTAAACGGTTGCGTGAGAAATCTGATCAGCCGTCTAGCTCGATAAGCGGCGCGTCGATCATTCGAGCTAAGCTCATCTATACCCAGCATCGCAATTATATCTTCAAGTGATCTGTAATGCTCAATTGCCTTTCTCACCTCTTGGGCGATCAAGTAATGCTCTCTGCCGACGATTAAGGGATCAAGCAAAGAAGACGATGACCCTAACGGGTCAATAGCCGGATACAATCCTTCTGCAGCCATATCCCTAGACAGCACAATAGAGCTATCCAAATGTGAGAATATTTCAGTAACCGCCGGATCTGTAAAATCATCAGCCGGCACGTAAACGGCCTGTATCGAAGTGATAGAAGCGCCTTTGGACGGTGCTATTCTCTCTTCCATTTCTGCTATTTCACTTGCCAACGTGGGTTGATAACCCACTCGCGATGGCAAACGTCCCAAAGCTCCGGATATTTCGCTCCCCGCCTGAACAAAACGGAAAACATTATCCATGAGTAAAAGTACATCACGCTGTTTTACATCGCGGAAATACTCAGCAACCGTTATCGCTGTCATTCCAATTCGCCAGCGCGCACCAGGCGGTTCGTTCATTTGTCCAAAAACAAGTGCCACCTTATCCAGCACTTCAGATTTTAGCATCTCCAGATAAAGCTCATGACCTTCACGGGTCCGTTCCCCCACTCCCGCAAATACGGAAGTCCCAGTATGGATAGCTGCCATATTTTGAATAAGTTCCATAATTAGCACTGTTTTGCCAACACCCGCGCCACCAAACATTCCTGCTTTTCCTCCCTTAACCAATGGGGAAAGAAGGTCAATAACTTTTATTCCAGTTTGAAATATAGATTGAGACTTGTTTTGGTCGGCAATCAGCGGTGATGGACGATGAATTGGCCAGCGCGGCGCGTCTGGAGAAAAGGCCAGCCCCTGATCAACAGGTTCACCGAGCACATTTATAATCCGCCCCAGAACTTCATCGCCGACTGTAACTTCTATTGGACTACCACGCGCACTAACGAGATCACCCCATCTAATACCAGCCGTGTCTGACATAGCAACAGCCCTAACGCTATGTTTATCCAGATGCTGTTGCACCTCAAGCGTCAGAGGTGGTGCATTATCTAATAAAACCTCAAGTGCTTCATTAATGATTGGCAATTTTGCTGTCGGAAAATGAACATCAACGACAGAACCACGGGCAGCCGTCACCCATCCTTCAGGAGGGATATTTTTGGAACCTGATATTTGTTTTTTCTTCATATATGATGCTCTTAATTAAGTAAGACTACCATAATACTACTCGCAATCAAATTCCTTGATCACAATCAATAATTGCTCAGCTTAAATATGCCCGTTGATTGGGCAGAATGGGGTGTTTTTTATGATTTCTCGAGACAAAAAGGATCGTCAATCTCAATCCAATGCGCTTCGGTATCAGATATTCCCGCATACAATATTGCCTTGCCGTTATCGCGGACCAAACCCGAAGAAAAGACAACGTTGGAAATATCGCTTCGTTTCGCGGGTCCATCTTTAAACTGATCTCTACAAGCAATTATTTTATAATTTCTAATCTGTTTGTACATTGGGTCAAAAATGAAGGTTTTGGCGTAATAGTGTCTTTCTCGCATATTGAAATCATCACTAAAGCATGCACAATGTGCTAAAACGCCAATCTCACCGCTCTGTAATAGATGGGCTTCATTTACACCACCCCAATCCATAGGATGATACATATTGTTGAGCAAAGCGGCATTCGTGAATTCTTCGATCGATAAATTTTCAAGGCCATCAATTTCAAAATAGCCAATTGTGCCGCGACCACCGATCTCACCTTGCGGCCTTGTAAATACAGCAATCTTTCCATTCTCCAAATCACACAACCTGATATCTTTCATTCCTTCAGGTCCATGAAAAAACTCAGACAAATTGTAAATGTCCGGGCCGCGAAAAAGAACCGTCTTCCAAATCACCTTGTCGTCAACTTCTTTTGTCTCTACACCGCCAAAAACCAGTTCATTTCGCACATAGGTCACAAAGGGGTCTTGCAATTCAAACACCGGAGCTTCAAAAACCGGAACCCATACATTATCCAGTTCTTCAAAAAAAACAGTTTTCGATCTTTCGTTATGCCGTGGTTCGACACGCCCTGCTATGATGGTTTTGTTTGCAGAACGAAATGGCGCAGTTATGTTGTAAACGTCGTGGCCATTAACACCATCAAACAGTAATTTGTCGGTATTGGGTGAGCGTCTGTCAAGACCCTTCTTAAACTCAAAAAACAATTCTTGAACGCGTTTCATGTTTCTCTACTCAATAGAATGACGCCGCCACAATTGCCCATGCCTTAAAGCATCAGAATCATGCAACTGTATGATAAGGCAAAACCAATTAATTTATTCTAAACCAATCATAAGATATTGATTGCAATATAGTAATCAAATAATCACACATCGAACTACATCTTGATTGAAATCAAACCAACCTGAAAACAAATCCCATATAATTGAAGCCATATTATCAATTTTACTCCAAAACAGGATTCTAGAATTATGTTTAAATTAGCTCTGAAAAGTGTCTGTTGCTCGTTATTATTTATCAGCATTGGCCAAGCACAGCAAACGGGATGGTATGCCGGTATAGAGGGAGGGTATAGCCTTTTGGGGACCGAAAAATCGGTTGGGAACCCACTTGATCTAAATATTGGCTTTAAAAATGGCGCTGTTTTTGGCGGTATCGTTGGTTACGATTATGGAAATTACCGCGTGGAAGCAGAGGTCGGAAAACACTTGCATAATGTAGATCATATATTTGTTATCAACGACGGCGGTTTAGGATTAGGGGGAAACGGCCTCCAAAATACGGTGGATGGAAAATCTAATCATACCAGATACATGCTTAACCTTGTTTACGACATTCAATATCTATCACCAGATAAATCAATTGAACCTTTTATTGGCACTGGCGTTGGATTCTCAAACATTAAATGGAGCAACATATCTGCTTTCAATAGTACCGTCACAAACGATGCCGAAAACGTTTTTAGTTATCAGCTATCCGCTGGTGTAAGATATAATATCTCAAAAAGTTTTGAAATGGCTCTGAAGTACCGATATTTCAGATCAATCGATGTCGATCTAGTGGATAGCCAGAACAATGCTTTTGATATTTCTTATGACACTCATGATTTTTTAGTTAGTTTTGTCTATCATTTCGGACAACAACCAAGCCGACCAAGATCAAGTTTCCAAAGAGAACCAGCCCCCGCAGCAAAGGAAGTCGAGGCTAGGAACCCTATTCCCACAACGCAAACCGAACCCGAAGTAATCAGCACTGGTCCGCATAAAATCTATTACGATTGGGACAGCAGTGAAATTGATGAGGTAGGTCAGCGCGTAATCGAAGAGGCTGCAGCAGAAGCAAATAAAGGGAAGTCTGTCGTTATAGAACTTACTGGCCACGCCGACCTCTCAGGGCCAGAAAAGTACAATGAAACTCTTTCACTAAAAAGAGCTGAAGGCGCCAAAACCGCATTGATTCTCGAAGGTATAGAAGGTTCTAAAATCTTCGTTGAAGCAAGAGGAGAGAGAGATCCTGAAATACCAACTGCGGACGGTGTCAGAGAACGCAAAAACCGCAGGGTAGTCATAGTCATAAAGTAAATCCTGAATAACTGCTCAATGTGGATACTAACATGAACTAATACAATGAAAAAACAAGTAAGAACACTGTGTCTGCCACGGCAAAAATCTTAAGATTCCCGAGCGCGGGTAAAACGCCAATTCGATAACAGGTTCAGCCCTGGGATCGGCTTGTGGCTATAATATAAGAAAAATGTAATATAACATGATCTCCGGCTTCCCTCACAAGAAAACGTCACATTCGTTCAATCAAGGTTCTGAGCACCCGTTTTAAAATTATCTCTTCTTCATCGCTATAATCTTTCAATACTATTTTCTCATGTTCTTTTGCTTTTATGAGGAGTGCAGAGACTTTTTCTTTACCATTTTTTGTAATGGCGATTTTAATGGACCTTCTATCCTCTTTAGAATGCTGTCGTTTGACTAGTTTTTCTTCTTCCATTCTGTCCAGAATTTTAGTCAGCGTAGGTTGCTTCATCAGTACAATTTTAGCCAGTTCGCCTATGGTTATTTTATCACAATCCCTAAGGGAGGCGAGAATTCTCCAGTGCTGCCTATCAATTCCTGCATTTTTTAAAACCACCGAATAATCTTCGGAGACAAGATGGCTGGCCCTCGCCAATAAATAAGCCAGAAAATCATCAAGAAATTTTTTATCTTCAACTTTTTCAGTCACTATTCTTCTTTCTATTGCGGAACACAATTAAAGTATATGAAAAATGAAATTATTCTTTTTCATATACTTTAATTGTGTTAGACATAAAGTCAACAATCATAAACTAAAGCTCAGAGTTCAGTATATGAATACAGTCTATGAAATATTTAAGGCTAGCAGAGCCAAATATGGTCAGAACGCATTTCTTCATATACCTGCGCGTGCGGCGCAAAAATATCATAAAGGCGCCATCGACTTCACATATGCACAAGCTGCTGATGAAATATTACCTCTTAAAAAGCATTATGAAAAAGCCGGGTATGGCATCGGTCACCGTGTCGGGATATTGCTTGATAATCGGCCAGATTTTTTCTTTCACTGGCTCGCACTCAATGCATTGGGTGTAAGCATTGTTCCCTTAAATGGCGACTTTTCATCTTCAGAATTATCATATGTTATATCTCACAGCGAATTAGACCTGATTGTTAGTTTAGATGAAAAACGAAAATTGATTTTAAATTCTGTAAAAAACAGCAAATTAGCAACTCCTGTATTATTCTTAAGCAACACCTCATCCGTCCCGCCACCAACCAAACCAAAAAAAGATGCTGTCGCTGATATTAATACCGAATGCGCGATGCTCTATACTTCGGGTAGCACCGGCCAACCAAAAGGCTGCGTGCTCAATAACGAATATTTTATTGTTTTTGGTGAGTGGTATCGCGATCTGGGTGGGTTATGTGAACTAAGTCCAGGAAAAGAACGATTACTCACCCCGCTTCCACTAGTACATATGAACGCATTGGCATGTTCGTCTATGGCAATGATGATCACGGGTGGCTGCATCATTCAATTAGACCGCTTTCATCCTTCCACCTGGTGGCAAACAGTCCGTGAAAGTGGGGCAACAGCCCTGCATTATCTGGGTGTACTGCCGGCCATTTTGCTTAATATTCCAGAAAATAAAAACGACAAAAATCATTCTGTTAAATTTGGTTTCGGGGCTGGCGTAAACCCAAAACATCATGCGCTATTTGAAAAACGGTTCGGATTTCCGCTTATCGAGGCGTGGGCAATGACTGAGTCCGGTGCAGGAGGATGCATCGCCGCTAGCCACGAACCAAGGCATGTCGGCAATTGTTGCTTTGGTAAATTAACTGATAAAGTATCAATTAAACTGATTGATGAAAACGGCCATGAAGTGTCTGAAGGCGCCCCTGGGGAATTATTAGTCCGCGCGACTGGCGACAATCCCAAGTACGGTTTCTTTTCGCATTATTTTAAAAACGAGGCGGCAACCGCAGAAACATGGAAAGATAACTGGCTCCATACTGGTGATGTTGTAAGGCAAGGCGAAGATGGATCACTATATTTCGTTGACCGAAGAAAAAATGTTATCCGACGTAGCGGCGAAAATATTTCAGCGTTAGAAGTGGAAACGGCCCTGATCTTAGATGATGTTATTGATAAAGTTGCCGTTGCCCCCGTTTACGATGAAATACGTGGCGATGAAGTTATGGCCTGTATCGTCCTGAACGCAGGCGTAAAAGCTAATCAACAGCAAGCAAGAGAAATCTTTGAACGCAGCTATCAACAACTGACCTACTTTAAAACCCCCGGCTACATTGCATTCGTTGAGCAATTGCCGCTTACCGCATCTCAAAAACTAAAACGGGGCGAAATGAAGGAATTATGTGCAAACTTAATTCAGGAAGAAAAAGCATACGATCTGCGCCATTTTAAAAAGCGCGTAAAAAATAAAGAAGCCGCAAAGAGACAAATCGTCAAAAAACCATCCGCTTCATTTGAAGGCGTAGCATTGGTCGCACCGTCAACAATACCTTATTCACGATTTAGCGAAAATGGCGCTCAATGGTTCTTCGGCAAAACTTTGGCAGAACTGACTGAAACGGCAGGCATAAAAAAAGAGGATGTTGACGGCATCGCAGTTTCGAGTTTTACGCTAGCGCCCGATAGCGTCATTAGTTTAACAGAATATTTTAATATCTCGCCGCGTTGGATCGAACAAATACCACTTGGTGGGGCATCTGGTGTCATCGCCATGCGCAGAGCCGCGCGTGCCATTCAAATGGGAGATGCAAGCATAATTGCCTGCATCGGCGCTGACACAAACAAACCTGACGGATTTAAAGAAATGGTCGCGAATTTTAGCAGCTTTTCCGCTGAATCTGTCTATCCTTATGGTGCCGCTGGTCCTAACGGGGTTTTCTCACTGATCACCCAACATTACATGGATAAATACGGTGCAACGCGAGAAGATTTTGGCCAAATAAGTCTCTCACAGCGTTACAACGCACAGCATTATAGTCATGCGCTTCTTAAGCAGGACCTCACCATGAAAGAATATATATCGGCTAGGCCAATTTCAGGACCCCTTCATTTGTTTGATTGCGTCATGCCCTGCGCTGGTGCTGAAGGCTTTTTGGTTATGAGTGTGGATCATGCCGTATCACTTGACCTTCCATATGTTACAATTGAGGGATCAGGAGAGCTGCACAACGCTTATTTCGACGACCCAATTCAGTATAGATCTGGTTGGTCGAATTTTGCCTCTCAAATGTTTGAACAAGCCGACATAGCACCAAAAGATGTCGACCTACTTTATACCTACGATGATTATCCAGTAATTTCTATGATGCAGATGGAAGATCTCGGGTTTTGTAATAAAGGCGACGCCCCCAGATTTGTCCGCGAAATGAATATGAATTTTGATGGCGGGATGTTGGTTCATAATAGTTCGGGTGGACAGTTATCTTGTGGTCAAGCCGGGTCCGCAGCGGGTTACATGGGCGTGGTCGAAGCAATCCGTCAGTTGAACAATCAAGCATTAGGCAATCAAGTTAAAAAAGCAAAAACGGCACTTGTAAGTGGCTACGGCATGGTAAATTATGACCGTGGCTTATGCTCCACCGCTGCAATATTAAAAAAAGGAGCTGTCAAATGAGCAATCATTTAAAGCTGCCTTTTTGCAAGAACTGTCAAACAGTTCAATATCCTCCGCGTGAGATTTGTTGCAATTGTCTTTCTGATGAACTTCATTCTCAGGAAGTCAATCCTGCGGGAATATTGCTATCTCAAACATCCTTGCAACACAGTCTGGAACCTTATTTTACGGCGCATCTTCCATGGAAGATTGGCACCGTTCAACTTGAGTGCGGAGCCATAATAATTGCCCATTTGATGAATTCAGACTTAAAAACCGGTGCAAATATAGAATTACAAAATATCATAGACCCAAACGGGTGCGCTTGTTTCATAGGCAAGAAACCTGGAAGCGGTACTGTTGACTGGAATACACTTGAAAAAGGTAATACCAAATGAACCATAATGAAAACTCAATGCCTTGTGCTGTTGTTACTGGAGGAAGCGCCGGTATCGGTGCCGCTATCGTAATTTCATTGCTAGACGATGGATATACGGTGATCAGTTTAGCAAGGCGTGCCCCCGATTTTGAACATAAAAATTTACTATTTCATGAGGTGGACCTCGCCGATGTTGACGCAACAAAAGATGTGGCGCACAAAATTTCACAAAAACATGATGTTACAGTTCTTGTTAACAACGCTGGTGTCATTAGGCCCGACTTAATTGAAGACGTAAAGCTGGAAGATTTAAATTACCTTACAAATCTGCATTTAAGTGCCATGATTACTTTAACGCAAGCTTTCTTACCCGCCATGAAGAAAAATAATTTTGGTCGGATTATCAATATGTCTTCACGTGCTGTCGTCGGACTGCCAACACGTACATCATATGCTGGTACCAAAGCAGCCATCATCAGCATGACACGTACGTGGGCGATGGAACTTGGTCAATATGGTATTACTGTTAATGCTATCGCACCCGGCCCCATTGTTACTGATATGTTCACGGAAGTCATTCCAGCAGAAAGTGAAAAGGCTAAGGCATTGGCCGAAAGCATTCCTGTTAAGCGCTTAGGTCAGGCAGAGGATATCGCGCGCGCAACATCATTTTTTATCAATCCCGAAAACAGTTTCATCACCGGTCAAACATTGTTTGTTTGTGGTGGCACTAGTTTAGGGTCGATTACCCTTTAACCGATTAGCAATGTGAAAACGGATAGATCATGGATATAGCAGAAATTAAGAACTTGGTAGAACCAACCCGAATTCATCGCAGTATTTATACCAGTACAGAAATTTTCGATCTGGAAATGGAACGAATATTCGAAAAAACATGGATTTATATTGGTCATGAAAGCCAAATAAAAAATCCCGGTGACTATCTAACGGTCAATATAGGTCGCCGTCCGGCTATCTTGGTGCGCGATGCCAAGGACAATAAAATTCACGTATTGCACAATCAATGCACACATAGGGGTGCAAAAGTTGCCGGAAAAACATGTGGTAATGCCCGGGCTTTTCGCTGTTGTTATCATGGATGGACGTTTAAAACCGACGGAAAATTAGCCGGAATTCCCCATAAAGTAGGCTATGAGGCAACGGAAATTAACAACAAAAATCCGGATCTAGATTTAAAGAAAATTAGATCAGAAAGTTACCGTGGCTTTATCTTTGCCAACCTCTCAATGGACGGCCCTGACCTTAAAAGCTTCCTTGGTGATGCCGCCACTTCAATAGACAATATGATTGAGCGTTCCCCCAAAGGCGAATTGGAAATAGCAGGCGGCGTTCTTCGTTTTCGTCATAACTGCAATTGGAAATTTTTCGTTGATAATTTAAATGATACAATGCATCCGATGATCACCCATCAATCAGTTGGGGATGCTTGCGAAGCTTATGTAGATGAATTGCCAGAGGGTGAACAACAATGCAAAGAAGCTGAGATTATATCCCCCTTTGGTAGTTCATATAAAAAATTTGATGAAATGGGTGTATCCGTTGGCCCAAACGGTCACGCCTTTACTGGCGGCACAGAAAGTATCCACAGCAGCTATTCAGATATTCCAGGTTATATAGAAGCCATGCATAAAAAATACGGCGAAGCAAAGACAAGCCAAATTCTTTCTATTAATCGCCACAACACCATTTTTTATCCTTCATTGACAATTAAAGGTGCCATTCAAGCAATCCGAATTGTAAGGCCAATAGCCGTTAATGAAACGGAAATTGAAACATGGACATTTCGCCTGAAAGGCGCGCCGGATAAAATGTTGCAAAGAACCATGCTTTACTCACGTCTTATCAATTCCCCCTCATCCATGGTCGGAAGTGACGACTTGGAAGCCTATGTGCGACTACAAGAGGGCCTTACATCAGGTGGTACTGATTGGGTTGATATGTCACGATTTACCGGCCGTGAAGAACATCAGGATGGAAACATGATCCGCGCTATCGGAACAAGTGATATTTCACTGCGCAACCAATATCAAGCCTGGCTTGATTATATGACAAAAGCAAAAACAAGGGAGGTCGCATAACATGACCACCACACCAAAAGAAACGTTGCAACACAAATGTCCTGATCTCGCTGAAATGTCAGAATTCTTATATGATGAAGCTGATCTTCTTGATCAAACAAATTTGAAAGACTGGATAGATTTATTTTCTGAAGATGGCACTTATTGGATGCCTGTGGTTGTCGGGCAAATCGACCCTCTAAATCATATATCGATTTTTTATGACGACAAAGCAATGATGCAAATTCGCCGTCATAACCTTAAGCATGCCAATGCACCATCAAAAGAGATTGATGTGCGTTCGTCGCATATTATTGGTAATGTCAGGATCATTAGTTTTGATGAAGAAAATGGTAATTGTCAGGTAAAATCAAATTTCCAAGCTGTGGTTTATTACGGAACTCAAACCATGTTTGCGGGAACGTATACCCACGATCTGGTTAAAAGTAATGATAAGTACCTCATTAGGCAAAAACGGGTGGATCTCATCAACTGTGATGCGTCACACAGTTCAATAATCAATTATATTTAAGGAAGCTCAGTATGGATAGTGAACAAATTCAATTGCATAATGCCATCGTTGATAATCGTTTTCCTGTTAAATTTGTTTCACCTTTTTCAAAAAGCCTAAATGCGGAACTTTTGGCGTTGGATATTGATGCCGGAACAATATCATGCCAATTTCAAATATCGAACGCCTTCACCCATGGTGGCGGCGTTATCCAAGGCGGCATTCTTTCCGCGATGCTCGATTTTACAATGGCTATGCTTTGCTTGGCGGGTGCGGAAAAAAATAGTGTAATTGCAACGACAGATCTGCATGCGCAATTTTTAGCTCCTTCAACACACGGTCGCTTTATATGCCAAGCCACATTCGTTCGCAAAGGCCGTAAAACAGCATTTACGCGAGCAGAATTAAAAAATGCTTCGGATATGACGGTCGCAAGTGCTATTGCCACTAATATTATTTTACAGTCTAAAAAATAACCACACGCTATGTATTGTTACGATCAAAATTTCGCATCTAGTGTGCGGTAGACTTAATCATCGTAACTAAGCGTCACTTCCTCACTGATCGCGAAAGACTGACAGGTTAGAACATAACCAGCTTCCACCTCTTCAGGCTCCAAACCTTGGTTGAGAACCATCTCTACTTCACCTTTAAGAACCTTTGCCCGACACGTACAACACACACCGCCTTTACAAGCAAAAGGTGCATCTAAGCCACCCTCAACAGCAGCATCCAGAATTGACATTTTATGATCAGAATTAAGGGTTACTTCCTCGTCGTCTATAATCAAGGTAAGTTTTGCAAGGCCACTTGCGACACCGGTACTATCAGGAAGTGCCGCCGTCTGGCCTTCACTCATGAATTTCTCGAAATGAATTTTGTTTTCAGCCATGCCCACGTCAAGTAAACCTTGACTAACACCATCAATCATCGCTTCAGGACCACAAATGAACGCATGGTCCACTAATTTTATATTCAGTAGTTTTTCATTAATGCCTTTAACTTTTTCTCCGTCCATACGGCCTCGGAAAAAGTCGATCTCTAGATCCTCCTGGCTTAGAAAATGCCAAAAACTAAAACGGTCAACATACTTATTTTTTAAGAACGATATTTCATCACGAAAGATGGTTGAACGTCCGGTTCTATTACCATAAAACAAGAAAAAACGTGCATTTGGTTCAGTTTCAAGTGTCGTCTTAATGATTGAAATTATTGGTGTTATGCCGCTACCAGATGCAAAGGCAACATAAGTTCTGGAAGTGCTCGCATCCAGATCAACATAAAAGTTTCCTGCCGGCTCCATCACCTTTAGTTTATCACCAACTGCTAAATTCTCGGTAGCAAAGGTAGAAAAGCGTCCATCCTTTACTTTACGGATAGCCACCTTTAACTCGTCATCGCGAACACTGCTGCAAATTGAGTAGGAACGCCGGACTTCTTCACTATTTATTTCCTCTATAAAAGTCAGATGTTGCCCTTGTTTATATATATAATCCGATTTCAATTCATCCGGAACAGACAGAGTAACCACTGCAGTTTCAGGTGTATTGAAATCTATAGCTGATACAGCCAGTTCATGCGCTTTATGCACCATAGGGTCTCACTTTAAATACATTTAAAATATTCGAATGGTTCCAAGCATGCTTCACAGCGATACATAGCTTTACATGCTGTTGAACCAAACTCACTTATTCGTTCCGTAGACTTGCTGCCGCAACGAGGGCACAAAACTTCTGGCGATATTCCAAGAAGAGCGGCCTTACCAGTAGGAGCCGCACCTACTGGCGGTGCGATACCATATTCCTTAAGTTTACTACGGGCGTCCTCAGATATCCAATCCGTCGTCCAAGCCGGGCTCAATACCGTCTCAATACTCGCATCTTCATATCCACCATCGTGGAGCGCCGCTTTTATAATAGCATTGATCATATCCGTCGCAGGACACCCCGTATATGTAGGGGTAACGGCAACGGTAACAAAACCAGCATCATCAACAGTAACTTTACGAATAATCCCTAAATCTACCACGCTCAAAGCAGGCACTTCGGGATCTAATACATCCGCCAACAAATCCCATACCTTACTCTCTTCCTCAGAACAGGCCTGATCTTTTGGATTAGCGATGGGCGAATCTGGTTGATCTGGTACTAATTCCATATTTACCACTTAGCACCCTGTTTTGCAGGATATACACGCTGTAAATATTGCAGTTCGCAAAGAATATGCCCCAGATGTTCTGTATGGTGTCCATCATGACGACTGCCTAGCAGGCGTCCTGCGGTCTCTGGCTTTTTAATGCCAGCTTCATCAAGAATAACATCCATGATCTCAGACCACTCAGCCTCAATATCCTTTGATGCGACGGCTATACCTTTATCAGCAAGCTCAGACTCCCAAGTAGGTGTTTCAAACAGCTCAGGCACAAAACGCCATAGCTCGTTAAATCCCTTTTGCAATCGTGCATTACTTTCATCTGTTCCCCCACCTAAACGCAAAGCCCATTCAGAAGAGAAACGACGATGGTAAGATACTTCCTTGAAAGCTTTTGCCGCGATTTCAGCGATACTTGCATCCGAAGATTTCGTCAAACGTTCGTAACGAATATACTGGTAAACGCTGAACATGAGGAAACGAGCTATTGATAATCCCCAATCACCGTTAGGCTGTTCTACAATCCAGTGGCATCTGAAATCATGGGTATCGCGTAAATAAGCTAGATCATCTGCTGACCTGCCCGCACCTTCTACTTCACCTGCCAAAGCCAGCCATAAATCTGCTTGACCGATGAGATCAAGAGCAAGGTTAGAAGACGCAATGTCAAGCTCCAAACTTGGGCTGCTTGATAGCCATTCACTCCAACGATGTCCAAGAACCAGGGCGTCGTCCCCTAGGCCTAAAACATATTGGAAATGAGGATTTTCTGTTGTCGTATATACACTTGTCATCGAAAACTCCTCACATCTTACCTACTTTTTCAGGAATATCGTAGAACGTTGGATGACGATAAATTTTATCCTGTGCCGGACCAAATAATGCATCACCTTCTGATGGATCAGAAGCATGAATATCTTTCGCTAACACAACCCAAAGGCTTTCACCTTCATTACGGCGCGTATAAAGATCACGCGCATTTTCTATTGCCATTCGACTATCGGCAGCATGAACACTACCCGCATGTTTATGTGACAAACCACGCTTTGAGCGAATAAATACTTCGTAAATATCCCAGTCATTTTCCATAGAAATTCCCTTTCTTTTAAGCCGCTTCTGACTTTTTACTTTGTTTCTCGGCGAAAGCCTTTGCAGCCTCACGTACCCACGCACCTTCATTTAATGCCTTATGTCTGGCGTTCATACGGTCATCATTGCTAATACCCTCACCTCTAACTACGGACCAAAACTCATCCCAATCCAACTCACCATAATCATAATGACCTGTTTCTTCATTCCATTGAATTTGCTCAGGTATTTTAAGACCTAGGAATTCAGCTTGCGGGATAGTTGCATCTACAAAACGCTGACGTAGTTCGTCATTGGAAAAACGTTTAATTTTCCAAGCCATATTTTGCGAACTATGGGCGGAATCGCTATCTGGTGGGCCAAACATCATTAACGAAGGAAAGAACAAACGATCAAAAGCGTCTTGAACCATCTTTTTTTGTTCATCTGTGCCCTTCATCATTTCTAAAAGAGCTTCATATCCTTGACGCTGGTGGAAACTTTCTTCCTTACACACCCGTGTCATCGCCCGCGCATACGGACCGTAAGAACAGCGGCAAAGCGGAATTTGGTTGGTAATAGCTGCGCCATCAACAAGCCAGCCAACCGCACCAACGTCTGCCCAGTTTAAGGTAGGATAATTAAAGATAGTAGAATATTTTGCCTCCCCTGCATGCAATTGGCGTATTAACTCATCACGAGGAACACCAAGCGTTTCTGCTGCGCTATATAAGTAAAGACCGTGCCCAGCCTCGTCCTGAATTTTGGCAATCAAGATTAATTTTCGCTTCAATGTCGGCGCACGTGTGACCCAATTACCTTCCGGGTGCATTCCAACAATTTCCGAATGTGCGTGCTGTGACATTTGGCGGATTAGGGTTTTGCGGTACCCTTCAGGCATATAATCCTTTGGTTCGATATAATCATCAACATCTATACGCGCCTGAAAGGCTGCTTCGCCTTCCTCAACAATCTTGATATCATCTTTTGCCGCTTTTGCTTTTTCTTCGTCTGTTCTTAAATCAGTAGTATACATTTTAGTTTCCCGATTACCTTTTAAGTGCATCACCATATAATTAATCGACCATTTGGTCAATTAATTATTTTACTAACCTCTTAAATCATAAACACGTTTTGCTTTCCCTTCAGATCGCGGTACATCGCCGGCTTTTTTAATGATAACAGAAGACGAAACCCCTATCGTTACTTTAATCTGTTTTTCCAGTTCTTTTCCCGCAGAAATGCGATCAGCTTCATTTGCTGTTTTTTCTGAAGCCTCCGCAACGACCGTCAATGTGTCCATCGGACCTTCACGACGAATTTCACAATAATAATGTGGTACAAGACGATCATCTTTACAGATCAAATCTTCAATTTGCATTGGGAATACATTCACGCCACGGATAATCATCATATCATCACTACGGCCTGTGATACGCGCAATACGCCGCATAGAACATGCCGTCGGCGGCAACAAACGTGTAATATCGCGCGTTCGATAACGAATAATTGGAAATGCTTCTTTCGTTAGCGATGTAAAGACAAGTTCACCTTCTTCGCCGTCGGGCAATACTTCTCCCGTGTCAGGGTCAATGATTTCCGGATAGAAATGATCTTCCCATATCGTCAAGCCATCTTTTGTTGAGGCAAACTCCTGACCAACACCCGGACCGATTACTTCGGACAAGCCATAAATATCAACGGCATCCAAGTCAAAAGTTTCTTCAATCTCACGGCGCATTTCTTCGGTCCATGGCTCCGCGCCGTGAATAGCTATCCTAAGTGATGTGTCTCTTGGATCAATACCAGCTTTTCTAAAACCATCCGCCAGTGCCATCATGTAACTTGGTGTCACCATAATAATCGTCGGCTTAAAATCTTGAATCAGGGCTACTTGACGATCCGTCGCTCCACCGGACATAGGGATAACATTGCAACCCGCCTTTTCAGCACCATAATGCGCGCCGAGCCCCCCTGTGAACAAACCGTAACCATAAGCCACATGCACACTATCACTTGAATTACCGCCTGCAGCACGAATGGACCGCGCCACGACTTCTGCCCACATATCAATATCACGCTGGGTGTAGGCAACCACAGTTGCCTGACCCGTTGTGCCGGACGAAACATGCGTTCGCACAACTTTTTCCATCGGTACTGCCGTTAATCCATAAGGGTAATTATCCCGCATATGCTGCTTGGTTAAGAAAGGAAACTTGGACAAGTCCGAAAGTTGTTTAAGGTCATCTGGGTGCACACCCTTCTTTTCAAATTCTTTCTTATAATGCTCAAGATTATCATAAGCATGCCGGATGGATTTTTTCATCCGATGCAATTGAATTTCTTTTAACTTTTCTTGTGATACATAAATAACAGTATCGTCATAATGTATGCCCATTTATCTTCACCTATTTCAAAACAATATTAAATGCGTTCAATCAACATGGCAATACCTTGCCCAACACCAATGCACATCGTACAAAGCGCATAACGACCATCACGACGCTCGAGCTCTCGCGTTGCGCTCCAAACGATCCTCGCACCGCTCATGCCCAGTGGATGCCCAATTGAAATAGCCCCACCATTCGGGTTAATTCGCGGATCATCATCGACGAGACCTAAATCACGGGTAACCGCCAACCCTTGCGCCGCAAAAGCTTCGTTCAATTCAATCACATCAATATCGTCTATTGATACCCCGGTGCGAGCAAACAACTTTTTAGACGCAGGGGACGGACCAAAACCCATAATGCGCGGCGGCAAGCCTGCAACGGCAGTTCCAACAACCCGTGCTTTTGGCGTTAGGCCTTGTTTTTTCGCGGCTTCTTTAGATGCTATAATCACAGCGCAGGCCCCATCATTAACGCCTGAAGCATTCCCTGCTGTTACGGTGCCATTTTCGCGAAATGGCGTCGGCAATTTAGCAAGTTTTTCTGCCGTAGAGTCGGCACGCGGATGTTCGTCCGCATCAATCATCGCAGTTTCTTTGCGGCTGATACGAACTTCAACGGGAACAATTTCTTGCTCAAAAAAACCTTCTTGACGCGCAGCTTCATATTTAGCTTGTGATCGGGCAGCAAATGCATCCTGATCCTCACGCGAGATATTAAATTCTACTGCCACATTTTCAGCAGTTTCTGGCATACTATCCACGCCAAATTCATCTTTCAGTTTTCTATTGATAAACCGCCAGCCAATTGTTGTGTCATAAATTTCGGCATTGCGTGAATAAGCACTATTCGCTTTTGGCATAACAAACGGTGCCCGCGACATACTTTCCACGCCACCAGCGATCATCAAGTCTGCCTCCCCAGCGCGAATTGCCCGTGAAGCCATCGAAATTGCATCCATACCTGAGCCACATAAGCGATTGATAGTCGTCCCTGGCACTGAATCGCCATACCCCGCTAACAATGCAGCCATCCGTGCTACATTCCGATTATCCTCACCTGCCTGATTGGCGCAACCCATGATTAAATCATCAATTGCATTGACATCCAATCCAGGATTTCGCCTCAACAATTCCTTCAATGGAATAGCTGCAAGATCATCTGCCCTTACCGATGATAAGGCACCTGCGAAACGGCCAACAGGCGTTCTAATTCCATCACAAATGTAGGCGTCACTCATTTATTATCTCCACTCGAAAAGTCAGTTACTAATTTTGAAGTCTGGTGTGAGCGACCCTTGAAAATCGCCAATATCTCATTTTTGTCATTATATATCTTAACATCGTAGATGGATGATTTACCATTGGTGTCCACCCATTTCGCCTCTGCCAAAAGGCAGTCTCCGACGATGGCTGGCCTTAAAAATTCTATCGTACAGCCAGAAGCGACTGTCACATATCCGCGCGTATTACAAGCAAGTGCAAAAGCGCTATCCGCCAAACTGAAAAGCGCACCACCGTGCCCAGTTCCATACAGATTTAGATGTTCGCGGTGCAATACCATTGAAACACGCGCTATACCATCAGCAACATGATCAACTGATAGGCCTAAATGGCCATCTAATCCTTCTTTATTCCATATAGCCTTTACGGCATCCACAGACGATACAGCATCTTTATCAATCAAATTATCTGCCTTTAAAAATTGGTTTGCGTTTTTCTAAAAAGGCGGAAACGCCTTCCGAATAGTCATCCGAGAAGCCGCATTTTTGCATCAAGTCCCGTTCCATATCAAGCTGCGTATCCAAATCATTTGAAAAAGATGCGTGAAGTGCCTTTTTGATATTTTCCAATCCAAAGGTTGGCTTCTCAGCATAACCTTCGGCCATTTCACGGACCACGTTCATTAAATCATCGGCTGGTACCGAACGTGAAATCATATTGATCGCAACAGCTTCTTCCGCTTTCACCGGACGCGCAGAGAATGTCAGCTCTTTCGCTCGGGCCATGCCAACCAAACGAGGTAATATAAAACTACCACCTGCATCTGGGATAAGACCAATATTTGAATAAACCTGAATAAATTTCGCTACATCGGCTGCAATAACAATATCACATGCCAGTGCAATATTCGCTCCCGCGCCAGCAGCAACGCCATTTACGGCCGCTATTGTCGGCACCCGCAAGTTATAAAAACGACGCAAGAATGGATTATAACCTTTTCCAACGGTTTCGCCTAAGTCTGGGCGTTGACCTCCTGACACATTACGGTCATTTAAATCTTGCCCCGGACAAAAAGCCCGACCTTCCCCTGTTAACACCAGACAGCGAATTTTTTTATCTTCGTCTACAGTTTCTAAAACTGCAGTTAATTCCTGTAGCATCTGATCATTTATGGCGTTCAGGCGTTCTGGTCTGTTCAACTTAACCCAAGCGACACCTTTACTCATTTCGAAACATATCGTTTCAAACGACATTCCATTTCCCCTTGGCAGTTTTGTGTGAAATATTAATTTATTGACTGACCGGACAGTATATTAATTAAACTTGATTAATGTTGTCAACAAATATAAAGACTATCTCAGAATAATTTTTCATTTATGGTGACGCCATGATTGATTAAAACAAAATGGAGCCCTCCCATGTCAACAGTTAGTCTAGAATTAAACGGCAACATTGCCATTATTACAATAGACAATCCACCCGTTAATGCTATCAGTCAAAATGTTCGTCAAGGCATCGTGGATAATATTAAATTGGCCGAAAACACTGACAAAATAGATGCTATCATCATTCACTGTGCGGGGCGAACTTTTATGGCTGGTGCCGATATAAAGGAATTTGGTAAACCGCCTCTTGAGCCCCACTTACCTAATGTGGTGAACGTTATTGAACAATGTTCAAAGCCCGTTGTCGCTGCCATACACGGGCACGCATTGGGCGGTGGTTTTGAAATTGCACTTGGAGCACATTATCGAATCGCCCACAAGGACGCTAAAGTCGGACTGCCTGAAGTAAATTTAGGCCTTCTCCCTGGTGCTGGTGGCACCCAACGCTTGCCACGGTTAATCGGCGCCGAAGCTGCACTAGATATCATGACCAGCGGCCAACCGATTAATGCTCAGAAGGCACAAAAATTGGGTATATTAGATGCAGTAAGTAACACTGAATTATTATCTGACGCCATCAATTTTATAAGATCAAAAGCTATAATTTCTATAGAAAACAAGCGTCTAAGCAATTTACGTGTTCCTCCTGTTGCGGCTGATTTCTTCAATGAAAAACGGCAGGAGCTTGCCAAAAAGCGTAAAGGTTTTGAAGCGCCTCAGGCGATCGTTAATGCTGTTGAATTTGCAACAACCTTATCTTTTGAGAACGGCATCCAGCAGGAAAGAAAATTGTTTGAACAATGTCGGGCTTCAACCCAATCCGTAGCTCTACGTCATATGTTTTTCGCTGAACGTACAAGCTTAAAAGTCGATGACATTGATAAATCTGTTGTTGCCAGGGATGTTAAAAAAGTAGCCATTATCGGTGCAGGAACTATGGGCGGTGGTATCGCAATGTGCTTTGCTGACGCCGGTTTTGACGTCACCTTGTTAGAAATCAATCCCGATGCTCTAGCAGCAGGACTTGCGCGCATAGAAAAAACTTATGATGCGAGCGTAAAAAAAGGGCGTATTGACACAGCGACAAGAGAGACCCGCATAAATTCAATCAAAGGAACCACAAGTTATAATGACCTATCGGATGTTGATCTGGTGATTGAAGCTGCCTTTGAAAAAATAGAAGTGAAAGAAATCATTTTCAAAGAATTAGACCGCGTCACCAAAAAAGGGTGCATTCTAGCCAGTAATACAAGCTATTTGGATGTTAATACCATAGCAAACTTTACAAACCGCCCTGAAGATGTTTTAGGTCTGCACTTCTTTAGTCCAGCCAATATCATGAAATTACTGGAGATCGTCCGCTGCGATAAAACTGCAAAAGATGTTGTGCAAACAGCGCTAATGCTGACTAAGAAAATTGGAAAAATTGGTGTGGTTTCGGGCGTTTGTCATGGTTTTATTGGCAACCGTATGTATCAAGGATACCAGCGCGAAGCCGGACTATTACTTTTGGAAGGCGCGACACCATCGCAGATAGACAAAGCAATGACAGACTTTGGCATGCCAATGGGCCCTTGCGCAGTCGGCGACCTTTCCGGTCTTGATATTGGATATTTCATGCGACAAACCCTTGACGAAAGCCAATATGAAGTAAAAGCCTTTAAAGTACATAGCAAGCTGGTTGAGATGGACCGCAAAGGGCAGAAAACTGGAGCCGGGTTTTATACCTACCCAAATGGAGCTCGCCAAGGCAGCCCCGACCCTATGGTCGAGCAATTGATTATCGATACAGCCGAAGAGCTAAAAATCACTAGACGCGAAATCAGCAACAATGAAATTGTAGAGCGCTGTATTTATGCCGTTGTAAATGAGGGAGCAAATATTTTAGCCGAAGGAATTGCCCAGCGTGCCTCTGACATTGATGTTGTCTTTTGTAACGGGTACGGCTTCCCTCGCTGGCGCGGTGGACCAATGAAATATGCACAAACAATAGGGTACAGTAATGTTATTAAGGCCATGGATACTTTTGCTAAGATCGCCGGCCCTCGGTGGTGGACAGCTTCGAGCTGGCTAAAAGAAAACAGCTAAAATCAAAAAGGCCCCTCAGAATATCGAGGGGCCTTTTTTGCTATTCTTGCCAAGAGAATATTATTGAATGCGTTCATTATGAGTTAAAAGTTCGTAATTTGCACATTCCTCATCATTTTGATTTGTAACCGTAACATCCCAACGTACCTCACCAAAATCTTCGTTCATACGGGCGGTGCGCTGTTTACATACCAACCTAACTTTGATTGTATCACCTGGGTAAACGGGCTTGGTAAAATTTAGGTCATTCAAGCCCACATTTGCCAATACAGGCCCCGGCGCAGGATCGACAAACAAACCAGCTGCAAAAGATAACAACAGATAACCATGAGCCACCCTTGCACCAAATATTGGATTGGCCGTTGCCGCTTCTTCATCCATATGGGCATAGAATGTATCACCAGTGAAATGTGCAAAATGTTCTACGTCTTCAAGCGTAACTATACGTGATTTCGTGTGAAGTGTGTCGCCAATTTTAATATCATCAAAGCTTTTGCGGAAAGGGTGTTCATCCATTTCTAGTTCTGTACCACCGGGTGCCCAACGATTTGTTACCTTAGTGATAACATCCGGCGATCCTTGAATTGCCACACGTTGAAGATAATGTTTCACGGCACGGATGCCGCCTTGTTCTTCACCACCACCAGCGCGACCAGGCCCACCATGTTTCATATGCGGTAACGGAGAACCATGCCCTGTGCTCTCTCCTGCGCTTGTCCGGTCAATCACAACCAAGCGTCCATGATAGGCTGCAACGCCCATCACGACATCACTCACGATTTCAGGATCAAATGTAAACAAGGAAGCAACCAAACTTCCTTCGCCCATATTAGCCAGTTCAATTGCTTCATCGGTTGTGTCATATGGCAGTATTGTGGAAACGGGCCCAAAAGCCTCAATAGTGTGAACGGCTTTTGTTTCCAGTGGCTTATCACAATATAAAAGAGTTGGCTTGATAAAGGCTCCTGCCTTGTAATCCCCCCCAACCACGTCAAATTCTTCAGTCCCATCCAAAACCACTTCACAATGTTTACTCAGATCATTGATCCGATCAATGACTTCTTGACGCTGTTCTAAACTAGCAAGAGGTCCCATACGAACGTCTTCTGCTCGCGGATCACCAACGACGACCTTACTCAGACGATTAATAAGAGCTTCCTTGATTTCCTCCACCAATGGGCGCGGAACAACAATACGGCGAATTGCCGTACATTTTTGACCGGCCTTCACCGTCATCTCGCGCACAACTTCTTTAACAAAGAGATCAAATTCAGCCGCACCTACTTGAACATCTATTCCTAAAATTGACGCATTCAAGCTATCGCATTCTGCCACAAAGGGAATAGAGTTCTCAGTTAGGTTAGGGTGTTTCTGCAAATAATGTGCGGTGCTTGCCGACCCAGTGAATGTTACAATATCCTGACATGTTAAATGATCAAATAGATCACCGGTTCGGCCACTTATCAATTGCAAAGCACCATCGGGTAAAATACCACTATCAATTATATATCGAACCGCCTGCTCAGTTAAATGCGCTGTTGCGGACGCCGGCTTAATAATAGCTGGCATACCAGCTAGAAAAGTAGGGGCGAGCTTTTCCATCATACCCCATACGGGGAAGTTAAACGAATTAATATGCACGGCAACACCCCGCCGAGGCACCATGATATGCTGTCCTAAGAACGTGCCCTTACGAGATAGGTTTTCTACATTTCCATCAATGTGCCAAGGCTGATTTGGAAGTTCACGACGCCCCTTTGAGGAATAAACAAAAAAGGTGGATATCCCCCCATCCACATCAATCCATGTATCTGTTTTTGTTGCCCCGGTTTGATAGGAAGTCACATAAAGTTCATCCTTGAACTTACCTAAGGCAATCCCCACTTCCTTAAGCATTATTGCTCTCTCATGAAAGGTCATTTTACGCAAAACTGGCCCACCGACTTTCCGTCCGTATTCCAGCATTCCTTTGAAATTCAAACCTTCACTTGATACCTGCGCGACTGTGCTACCTGTTGAGGCGTCTTTTACCTCTGTTCCCTCGGACTTTGAAGTAAACCACTCGCCTTGCCCATAACTTTGTAACTTCATATTTTCTCACCTAGTATATTTTTTGTCATCCGCCGCAATCAACAGCTTTTGAACGTTTTGGTTTATTTGCCCTGAATTAATCATTAACCGTCCGGTTAGTCAATTAAATAATTGGTTAAACTCACCAACCTCGTTGGCTAAAAAGGATTAGTATTGTAGCCACTTGCAGCTAAAGACCGCATGACTTCTTAGCCCCCATGAAATAGCTATTCTTTGTCTCGCCAAGCCAAAATGCTTTCACGGGCTATATCTGTCGCTTCTCTGATTAAGTTGATATCGCCGATATGATTAACGAGTGTCAGAATAAGTTTCGCATTAGCGCTTTGACTTTCTTCATCGGTCATGCCTCTGTGCATATCAATTATCAGTTGATATACATCGTCATGGTCAGAAATATTCGGTGCGGTAATTAAAGTCTTTGTCATCTCATCCTCATTTCAATCCAACAGCAGTTCTTACGGCATTCTCAATTTTCTTAAAATCAAAATCATGCCATCTTGCCGCAACATATTGATCTGGGCGAATTAAATATACATCACCTGCTAGTGCATTATATCTTTCGGCGACTAAGCCCCGCGTATCTTCAAGCCCCCCGGCACCAACAATTATACTTTCTATAGGTATTTCACCTTCTGACAACCGTTCCAAATCACTTTTTTGCGCAGATGACAATCCATCCTCATCCACAAAAACCAATATTTTAAAGTTCCAACCAAGGGAATTTAGTAGCCATGCCGCATTGCCATTTATATTTACCGGCGCATCTATGCAATTCTCACCAGGGCTAACACCGCCTTCCCAAACGCCGTCATCCTGTGTATTTAAAGATGACTGCGGATACGGCACTGGCATGGATAGCCTTCCCGAATTGACGAAGCCTCTTGCAAATTCGTGTGAACTGGATAACTGCAAAACGGCATCCCTAAATTGCTGTGACACCTTGCTTTTAGGGGTAATGAAATCAGTTGAACGTGTAGAATTCAAAATATTTATTTTCGCCGCTAATGAGCGTTCTTCGTCGTAAGAAGCAATCAAATCCTCATTGGCTGAACCTTTCAAAACCAAATCAAGCTTCCATGCTAAATTATCAGCGTCTTGAAAACCAGTGTTTGCCCCACGCGCTCCAAAGGGAGAAACCAGATGTGCAGAATCTCCAGCAAAAATAACTTTGCCATTGACCATTTTTTCAACCTGTCGACAATTAAAGGTGTAAACGCTGATCCATTCATATTCAAATTCAACATTTTCATCAAACATAGCCTGAATACGCGGCGTGACATTTTCCGGCTTTACAATCTCCGTCCTATCAATATCCCAGCCAACTTGAAAATCAATCCGCCAAACATCATCGGGTTGCTTATGAAGCAAAACTGATTGACCTGGGTTAAAAGTAGGATCAAACCAGAAATGTCTTTCCGTTGGATAACTCTTCTTAAATTTAACATCGGCAATCAGGAAATTATCCTGAAACGTTTCTCCTTCAAATCCGACATCTAGTATTTCTCTGGTTGAACTCCGTGATCCATCACAAGCTGCTAACCAATCGGCTTGAATTTGATAGTTACCTTCATCCGTGCTCACTTCAACTAAAACACCACCCTCGGCCTCTTGAATATTGGTGAGCGTATTACCCCACCTTATTTCAACATTATCCAAAGCTGCCAACGCATCAATATTATATTCTTCGTTATAATATTGTTGCACATTGACCATACCAGGCATCTTTTGATCTTTCAGCGGTAACAAATCAAAACTATAAACTGGATCCGTTTTATCCTGAAAGAAAACCTTACCGATATTCCAGCTCACTCCTTTTGAAACCATGCGGTCACCAAAGCCTAATCTATCCATAATCTCTAATGGTCGTTTGGCATAACAAATTGCCCTTGAACCATCCGTTAACTGCGTCTCTTTATTAAGCAAGATTATATGATGGCCACGCAAGCCTAGATCTAGTGCTAACGCCAATCCAATAGGGCCTGCTCCAACTATCAAAACCGGTGTCTTCTCTATGGCACCAGTCAGAACTGCCTTTGGTATTGCTGGGGCGTGTTTCGGGGGAACATAAACCATTTTATTTCTTCCAGAATTTGATGGAGTTAGTCTTGTAACTTGGCCCAAACTTCTCTGTCACGCTCAGCCGTCCATATTCGCGGCCAATCTATTCCGTCCAATTCATCCCATAAACGCTGAACATTAAAAGGCAGACAATGTTCAAAAATTGGCCATGCACCAAATTTTGGACCCAGTGCTTTATGGGTAGCCTCAAAAGCTTCCTTTAGTGTTCCGCCGCGCCGATGAACCCCGCCTACATTTTCGATCATACCGTTTAAAAATTCGCGCGTCTGTTCAATCGCCGCATCAACATTATCCCGACCTTTCGCAACAGCACCACGCCCACCAATAACCGCATTCGCCTCATAAGATTTAATTTTATCTAAAGTGTTTGACGACCAATCCATATGGAACGCATCACCAGTATATAGAGCGGCCTCTGCTTCCACCAAATCGCCGGCAAACAATATCTTCTGCTTTGGCAACCACGCCACAATATCACCTGCTGTATGACCCCTCCCGCAATACTCAAGGATAAGCGCCCCTCGATCACCTCCAAGTTCAATTTCAAGGCGGTCATTAAAGACAATATCAGGATGAGTTAGACCAGGCACCGAATCCGGATCACGGAATAGACGCGGCATGCGGCCATACTCACTCGCCCAATCCTCTTCGCCGCGTTCCTTAATAAGCAAGCGCGTATTTTCATGTGCGATGATGCTCTCGGCATTGAAGGCGGACGCCCCGAGAACCCGAACAGCATGATAATGAGACAAAACCAAATATTTGATCGGTTTATCGGTGTGCTCCCGAAGCTTCTTGAGCCAATCATTTGCCGCAACAGGCGTCGCGCGCGCCTCAAAAGCAACGATGAAATCTTCCCCTTCAATGGCACCAACATTCGGATCACCTTCCGCTGTGAGTGCGTAGACCCCATCTGCTAATATTTCAAGTGTTTCTACTTTTTCTCCTAAATCTGCTGATGATGCAAAATCTTTCGACATGAGATGGTTCCTTTAATTAAAATATTTGTAATATAATATATGTAATTGATAATTTGTGACTGTCCCGTCCTCCTGCAGAAGGACAAAACCAGCGTCAAATTGCGATAGCTTCATAAATTCATGATTTAGCTACCCTAAGGCAGAGCGCAAACAGTTCATTTTGTGAAGATATATCCAACTTCGCGTATGATCGTTTACGATAAGTAGCAACACTGGTTGGAGCAATGTTTAAATCCAAACCAATACCAGTCGTTGTATACCCGAGCAATATCCGTTCACAGACCTGCCTCTCTCTAAGGGTTAATACATTAAAAACAGGCACGTCCTTTGAGATCACGTTATGTACAATACTTTTCTTGACTATATTTTCACTACCATTATCCATAAACACGGACCCACGTGAAGAAGCCAGATCGTAATGAACAGCTATCAGTGCTGTTGCCAACGGCATTAAATCCTTTAACGCATCCCAATCTTGTTCCGAGTAGGTTACTGAATCACTCATGCGATAAAAGTTACAGTAAACCCTGCCATCTTCAATGCGTCCCACAGCCGATGCTTTATCTATTAAACCACTACGATCAAAAAAATGGTTGTGATATGCAAGATCATAATCGACGTTTAAGTCTTGCCGCTTGAACCTATAATATTCGATATTATCAATCTCTTTCATCGTTGTATAATTTGGATCCTGAGAATGAAATTTTTCAACATAGTCTCGCGCCAACTCCTCGGCCTCACGGGCAGGCATTCGACTATGTGTAAACAAGTGCCCTGCCTCCCCTTTATCAGAATAGGTAAATACGGCGCAGTGATCAACGGGAACGACTTCTGATAAGAAAGCCATTAAACTACCTTCAAACTCTGAAGTTCCAAGAGAGCGAACGACACCTGCGATTGACCGCATATACAATCCCAGAGCAGGGTGATCTTTAAACAAGGTTGTTAATTTTGATGCAGCCGTTACCATTAGTGTCCCTTAGCTTCTTCGACATGTGTACCCAATTCTGAGCGCAATGCCTGCTCATCGTAATTTGAACGTTCTCTCTCACCCCTCGCACTTTTATCCAGCCGAGATAGAATAATCAAAGCCGCAAAGGTAAAAGGCATCGCAACAACAGTGGGATATGCATACGCGAATAAAGCGTTTTCGAAACCAAGAACCTCCACCATTATACCAGGACTAACAAGAATTAACCCAATACAAACTGCAAGCCCAAGATATCCCCCTTTCACAGTGCCGCTCGTAGTTAGCCCTTTCCAATAAAGAGATAAAAATATAATTGGAAAATTAACGCTGGCCGCAATAGCAAGCGCAATAGCCGCCGTCACAGCAACATTTTGTCCTTCAAAAGCAAAACCGAGGAAAACTGCAATGACACCAATGATAATAGTCGAAAATTGAGTGACTTTAATTTCCATTCCTTCAGAGGATTCCTTGTCTTTAAACACTTGCGAATAAAGATCGTGCGAAATTGTGGCTGCACCTGATAAAGTCAACCCGGCGACCACGGCAAGGATAGTTGCGAAACTGACCGCTGCCATAAAACCATACATAAGATCACCGCCGAGAACGCGTGACAAATGAATTGCCACCATATTCGCTCCGCCTTTTAAGGCCCCATTACTATCCAAGATGCTAGGTTCGTTATAAAAAACAAATGCAGCTCCAATACCAATAATAAAGATCAGAATATAAAAATATCCCATTATTGCCGTCGCATAAAATACAGATTGTCGCGCATTAGCCGCATTTTTTACTGTAAAAAACCTCATCAGTACGTGCGGCAGGCCCATTACACCAAAAGTCATTGTTAACGTAAATGTTGCAATGGTAATAAAATCTCGTTCGAACCATTTGCCGGGCACCAATAAAGTTTCACCAAGCTTGCTCGTTTCAGTCGCTTCAATAAGTAAGTTATCAATTGAAAAACCGACTTGAGACATAATTAAAAAAGCGAGATAACTGCCGCCAAACAGTAAAAGTGCTGCCTTTATTATCTGCACCCAAGTGGTTGCCACCATTCCACCGAAAGCCACATAGATAACCATTAAAACACCGACAATCATGATGGCCCATACATAATCCAGACCGAACAATATCTGTATCAAGGTCCCTGCCCCGACCATTTGGGCGATAAGGTAAAACATAATGATACTTAATGACACACAAGAGGCCATAATTCTCACAGGACGATCATCTAACCGTGAAGCTACAACATCGATGAAAGTGAACCTTCCTAAATTCCGGAAACGTTCCGCAATGACCATCAAGATAATGGGCCACCCGACCATAATACCTGCCGCTAAGACATAAGCATCAATTCCCCTGAAATACAAAGCACCGGTGATACCTAAAAAGGTTGCGGCCGACATAAAATCACCGGCTATAGCCATGCCATTTTGAAAAGGTGTTAAGTTCCCCCCTGCGACAAGAAAACCTTGTCTGGACCGAACCTTTTTTGCGGCCCATCTGGTTATGAATAATGTTGATAAAACAAATAAAAGGAACGTCCCAATTGCGATTGGATTTAATTCTTGTTTTTCAACTGACCCACTGGAAACTACATCTGCAAAAACTGGTGTAACAAACAATAGATTGCTCAATAACAGGATGAACAATCGGCTTAAGTTTCTATTTGGCATTAAGTTTCTCACGTATTTTTTTTAACTCTGGTTCTAATTTAGTATTAGCCCACCAAGTATAAATACCCGCCACACATACGCCAAAAATTACAACAAGAATGGAAATCATCACGATAAGACTTAATTCACCAGATACAGGCGCAGCTGAAATTTTGTCTGGAGCCCCCAACAAAAAAGCATAACCGAGATAGAGCACCAGCAAAAAGACGGAAAGCCCAAAAGCTACCTTTAAACGCATTGAAATTAAGGAATTAACCTTTTTTTCTAGCATCTCATCTTGGATTTTTAAGCGCAGTGACATAATGAAAACTCCTAAATATTATGCTTATCAAGTAAGATTGCCAGAGTTATGATCAAGGTTTCGGCACCTCCACGATAAGCCTATACTCTCTCTCGATATTAGCTTCCACGTCTTGATCATTCAACCAGGTTCTTTTTCTTTCCAGATTTTGATACATCAAATACTGATCATCATAATGCTTGGCTTTAACCCCATTTGGGTCGATAAAACCACTCTGTCCCGGCGGCACAACTTCATATCCGACATGCTTTCCGTCAGAAAAAACTGTCATATTATTCTCTGTCCCGCGGTTCATATCAGGCATATCATCAAGAACCGCACTATCAAGAGCCTGAGGTATTCCCAAAAAGTTAACATTATTGAAGCGCGTTGCTGGTACCGGCTCATGCCAATCATCGGTGTTTGCGCCGTATGCAGAAGTAAGTTTAGTGACCGTCGTCGCAAGCGATTCCAACCATAAATCATCACTGGTTTTCCCATTGAGAAAATCATATTCCGGGCGCCCCTGCAAAACCTCGTACAACAATTTGAAACCCACGGAAATATTTAATCCAGCCGCCGTAGGATGTGACGGCGTTCCATATTCTGACGTATTAGCAATAAGTGCCCCTATATCGCCCGATAAATCATCAGCCAAAACCGCTTTCATCATTTCAGTCAGCCATGACCGAAAGAGTGCATTACCCGGGTGCTTATACCCATTCATTGCAGAATTCGCCGTTCCTGCTCCGGTTGTTAAAGCAAATGTTCCATCCCAATCTTGAAGAATGTCTTTATATTGTGCAAATTCTGGATGTTCATCCACCGTATTACTAAGAGCTTCCAACATCTCTGGACGAAAATAGCTTGCATTTGGATCAACGAATGCCGCAGTCATCATTAGATTCCATGCTTCGTCTGCAGTCAGCTTCCCCGCTTTGGCAACAGCATCATCAATAACTTTAATACGGTCAGCCTCTGACCAGGACGCCCACCATTCATCAGGATTTTTAATTCCTGCGCCGGGTTTATTATTCCAGTTTGCTATATAATGGCTCGAAGGATTAAATACTTGTGGGTTTTTTGAAGGAGGATTAATTCCAATCCAATCCATTGAGCCCTCACCCGAAACAGGTAGACGATTGTCATGGCCCACCGCCCGCTCTGGATAAGCTCCCATAGCCCCATAACCGATATTGCCTTTTTTGTCGGCGAAGTACCAATTCACATTCAAACCGGACTTACCAACCGCCTGCAGCCATTCATCATGATTTTTTGCCTGTGTAGCTTCTATCCAACCGATCAACGTTAATAATTCCCGACCGGCCCATCCCCGCCGTTTCGAGTAAGCCTTTGATCCAGCTTCATCAATATAAACTACTGGCCCATGAACGGATTGAAACGCTGCAAATTCTATATCTTCTGCGTCCTTAACACGTATTACTTCTTGTCTTGCCCTTAGCTTTTTCCAAACTCCATCATGTTTGTATTCCATGTGATTGTCAGGATTTAATGTTTCTCTAAAAATATCTACATTGTCACTAACGGCCCATGTACTGCCCCATGTTATAAATTTGTTATATCCAAACATAGGAAGTGGATATCCAAGCGGGGCGTTGCCAACAGCATCCCAAGTAGGGGAATGGAAACCAACTGAATAAGTATATGCAGGAACATACCATCCAAATTGCGGGCCGTTAACAAGGACAGCTTGTGCATCCTCAAGTCGTTCCGGGCCCAATACGAGTGCATTACTAAAGGCATGACCTCTTTTGTATGTCTGATCGGTTTTATGTGATAAAGCAATTTTATGCTCAACAGGCGTAGACTGTTCACGGTTGTTGACGGCACTTTCTTGCCAGTCTTGCGAAGGAATAGTCGTCGGCGCAGAAGAATGGGAAGCTGGTATAACCGCATCAAATATTAAGCGGGCCGCTTCTGGACCATGCTCCTTCGTTAAATCTATAAGAAAATTATGATTTTCAATTTCTGTATTAAAATCCCCATATCTTAGCAACATTGACCCTACGTAAAGCATTACGACATCATAATCTGTCCACTTTCCGGGTGCAAAACCATTGGCATTGAATTCCAACGGCATCAAGGTCTCTTTATTCTTTTGAACTTCAACTATTCGTGCATTAATTCCTGCTGCGAATCCTTTAAATAGCGCTTGCGTATTCGCATCAACAGAACTCATTTGCTCACGGATATCATCAGGCCAGAAAAGCGTTCTCTGATTTTTGTCAAATTCAGCATAATCACCCCCAAGAACCTCTGCAACAGTGCCTTGCGTGGATCGTTTAAGCATTTCCAGTTGATAAAGCCTGTCTTCCGCTAACACATAACCATATCCGTAAAATAAATGATAATCATCCTCCGCATAAATATGCGGCGTACCATAAACGTCCCGTTTAATTACAACAGAATTTGTATCCGATTGTGCATTAACCACCTGATTAAAAGGCAAACTAAACAAGAGAGTTATAAATAGAGTATTGATAATTTTCATGATCATCACCTTACAAATTAAATGATTAAATATGTTATAGTCCCGGCAACATGCCGGGACTATAACAAAAAATTAAGTTTAAAAATTATATCGAACCGGTCAATCCTAGAATGTGAAGGTTCCAGTCACACCAAATGTTATAGGGTCTCCCCAAACACCTGCAACCCCTGGCCCAATAACATATGAATGGGCTACATAGCCTTTATCCATAAGGTTCTTACCCCAGATGGCAACCTCATATGTCTCATCTTCTGAAGTCCAACCGATCCGTGCATCCAGGAGGTTTATCTCATTAATTATAGTAGCATCATTGAGATAATCCATACGCTGTTCATCAACATGGCTGAAATGTACGTTTATGTTCAAGCTACCATAATTGTTGTTCAACGGAATTTCATAATCGGCATCTATATTCAATGAATTTTCTGGAGCTTGACGTAGGTTTTTACCCGAAGCATCAACCCCATTAATTACAAGATCATTAATCGTTGTATCCAGGTATGCATAGTTAGCGCTCAATGTAAATTGATCCGTAACGTACCAGCTCGTTTCAATTTCGACACCTTTAATATCAGCACCACCAAGATTTGTTGTGATAAAAGTTCCGAAAGGTGAAGATGGAACAGGACCAAAGCGAACAACCTGAAGATCTTTATAATCCATATAGAATGCAGTTAAGTTGAAACGAAGTTTGTTTTCGAAGAAATCGCCTTTAAACCCTAGCTCAAAGTTAGTTACACTTTCAGGATTAACAGGGTTGGTAGCAGCACTTTCAACACCCTGCGATCCCGCAAAACCACCACTTTTATAGCCTTGTGCAACCGTTGCGAAGAACATCAAATCATCATTTGCATGATATTGAATGGACGCCATGGGTGAGAAATCATTCCATGATTCTTTTGCCGGAGCCCGGAAAGTTTCAGCAATAACTCTTAAACTACCGCCCACACCATCGCACGGCGCAAAGTTAGCAAAACCAGCCGCACTTCGATCCGCTTCAGACATTCCACAATTCACGGCAGAAGCAACATAATCACGTTTATCATGCGAAAAACGTCCGCCGACCGCGACGTTCCACTTTTCATCAATATCCCATTGGGCTTGGCCATATGCAGCATATGATGTGGTTTTATTTTCAGTGCGAGTATATTCGTTACCCACAATCACTTGACCCGTAGCAGCCGTATTTCTTTGAATGCTAAATTGTTCAGTGCGATCTGTATCCTCAGTAAAGAAGTATAATCCACCAATAAAATTGATGTCACCCTCTAAATCAGATGTCCACCGCAACTCTTCTGAAAAAGTGTCGACCTCTTCATTGATCCCGTCCATCACGTCAAGCCCGTATACACCGGCGGCTAAATCATAACCACCACCTAAAGGAGCTCCAACTGAAGGCATGCCCCAATCGGTTTCAACACTACGAAAAGCCGTAATCGACGTTAGTTTTCCACTTTCGAAGTCAATATCGCCCTTTAAACTAACACCACCAGCCTTACGATTGGTAAAACCTTCAATAGGAGAGGCTGTCGTTTGCTTCGTTCCTGCGCCTAGCGCTTGAGTAACACCAACGTAATCAAAGTTGCCGTTTACAAATGTAAAGCGCCCGGTATCTTCTCTTTTATCTTCCATGTAATCGGCAGATACTAACCAATCGCTATTCTCTAAAGATAGACGCATCTGACCACGTGCTGAAGTTTGATTTTCATTATTTACATCTTTATTCAGCAATGTATTACGCACAAAACCGTCATGGCTACGGTGATTAACGACAACTTTAGCTGATAACGTATCACTGAGCGGACCGCTTATCATTCCTTGAGCACGTGCGATACCTTCATTTCCATACGTTCCCGCTACTTTTGCGACAAACTCATCGGAAGGTGGCTTTGTTACAACAGAAATAGCACCACCAATAGTGTTACGGCCAAACAACGCACCTTGAGGACCTTTTAGAACTTCAACACGCTGTAAATCAAACATATCAAAATTGATACCTGCGCCGCGCCCTATGTATACACCATCCAAGAACAAGGCAACGGAGTTATCCAGACCTGCTCCATCATCAGCAGACCCAACACCGCGCATAGAAAAACTGGCCTGACCAGGTGAAAACTCACCATACGAAAGACCCGGAGTGTTAATAGCAATACCAGTTGCATCGTGTATATCGGCCTTTGCTAAATAGTTCTCCCCCATCACAGAAACTGTGACCGGCACATCTTGTACATTCTTTGCTCGCAAGGTAGAAGTTACGACAATAACATCAAGTTCGTTCGCACCATCGCTATCCACATCTTGAGCATTTGCCTGTGATGTTATTGAAGTTAACATTAATGCCGCCAACGACGTTGACAATCCATATTTAATATTCATTTTAAACCCTTTTTTTCGTCAGCTTAGTCAAAGGTGACACAATTATGATAAGTAAATTCTGTATTCAGGTAAATTCACTTATACCGATACAATCTAAGTAACTAGTGCTTAGTTAAACATCTGTCCCCTCAAAAGAGGACATCAATTATCATGTTCCAGAAGGCAAATTAATAAATTGACCGTCCATTCAGTATATTAATAAACTTCATTTATTTGATTTGTCAACTAATTTTATAATTATTGGTTTTCAAAATGTCAGCATAGTCGGATTCCTCATGCTGATTCTGCGTTTCATGACAGTTATGCCCGCGCATTGGTAAATGACTTTAGTATAATTCCCTCCTTTATAATACTACACTTGCAAGGATCGACCCCGTAGTTTAAAGATAAATTGGGTATGTAAAAAAGAGGGAATTATGGCACGACCACAATCAGGAGACTATGACATCCGAAAACAAAAAATTCTGGATACCGCATCCGGAATTTTTGCAATCGATGGGTATCATAAAGCATCAATTAGTGAGATCGCCAAGGCTTGTGCAATGTCGAAATCACTTATTTATCATTATTTTCCATCAAAGCAGGATATACTTTATCATGCTATGCTTGACCATGTTCGAGAGCTGGACAAACTATCAAAGGAAGTAACGAGCTTAGACCTACCGCCTGAGCAATCGTTAAAAAAAATTATTCGCCGATATCTACATGTATACGAGAAAACAGTATCGCAACATCACTTGCTTATTAATGAATTGGGCTCGATAACGCCCGAACAAAAACATGAAGTCGTCAGCATTCAAAATAACGTTGTACGTGCCTTTGCGGATTTGGCTGAAGCCATAAGCCCTGCACCTCTAAATAGACATAAGGCAAAAACTGCTATTTCAATGCTAATGCTTGGAATGATTAATTGGACTTATATATGGTTTGAACCCGACGGGCCACTAAGCTCAGACCAAATGGCAAATATCATCACGCGCATGTTTATAGAAGGCCTTAAAGGGCTAAATGATGTGTAAGCGGCGGTGACAAACTAGTCCACTGAAGCGGCGATATTA
>TARA_R110002096_G_scaffold79532_1_pt1 | contig 45853 bp, 34 predicted proteins | sample TARA_R110002096 | Tara Oceans TARA_R110002096 (sample SAMEA4397295) | marine metagenome | biome: Polar Biome; feature: [DCM] deep chlorophyll maximum layer (ENVO:01000326); material: water (ENVO:00002006), including particulate matter (ENVO:01000060) such as... | depth 35 m
CCACGGGCCGCACGGTCCTGGATCGCGTCCAGAACCGCCACGTCGCGTCGACCTTGTTGCAGCTGCTCGACGTCGAGCCGACGGGCAACCTGTTGCACGGGATCGACCTGCTCGATGACGCGCAGCGCAAGGCGGCTTCGAAGGAGCCCTTCTTCTTCACGACGATGCTCGGGTACTGGGACGCGGAGGGGGATCTTCCCGCGCTCCAACAGGTGCCGCTGCACGGCGTTCGGACCCAGGACGAGCTGTTCTACTACACGCCGGGCGCCGATCGTCCGGCGCGGCGCTACTACCAACTGGACGCGGATCCGACCGCGCACGACGACCGGAGCACCCAGAATCCCGAGCGTTGCGACGATCTGGCCAGGATGATCCAGACCTGGATGGAGGATCAGGTGGCGCGTTCCCCCGTCGTGGTCGGCGGCGGCCGCAGCACCCAGGACCTGCTCCAAGGGATCGGCTACGTCGGCGACCAGGACGAGTGAAGTGTCGGCGGGTTCACCGGCCGAACCGTTCGCGAAGTGCGTCGACCTGACCGCGGGTCAGGAGTGGCAGTGACTCGCATAATGCGAGTGACTTGCATTCAAAGCCGGGCTTCTAGCCCGCTTCGGTGATCTCGATCATGCGCTCGAGCGAGGCGCGCGCATGCCCGATCAGTTCGGCGCGCTCCGCTTCGGACAGGCGATCCCGACGCCCCGTGCGCTCGTCGACGGCATCGCCGGCGAGCACGTGGTTCAAGCTGGGCGCCTCGCCGCGCCGCAGAAGATCGAGCATGCCCGCCAGGTGCGGCGGGTCGTTGCGACTCATCGTGGCGCAGCCACAGCCACCGCTGAGCCGGCCCGGGATCTCCGCCAGGTGGCGCACTTCGACGCCACGCTTCGCGCCCTCGCGACGCGCGTTGCGGACGAAGTGACCTTCGGTGCCGATGACCAGTTTGTCGCCGGGCTTGGCGGCGAGCAGTTGATCCCACAAGTACTTGGTGCTGCCGACGCCGTCCGCGGCCAGGACCGGCTCGAGCGGCGACTCGGGGTGGATCAGGACGCGCCAATCGCGCGCTTGCCACCAACGCACCATGTCCGCGTCGAAGATCGTGTGGACGCCACAGGATGAGCCCCAAAGGATCATCTCGGCCTTGTCGAGCGCAGCGAGTCCGCCGTCGACCTGATCGAGCGTCCAGTTGCCACCGTGGACGGAAGGGTCCGGCAACGTCACCAACGCGTCGAGGTCCATGCCCAAGCGCGACGCCGTGTTGCGACCCAGGTGCTGGTCCGGCACGAACAGGATCTTCTTGTTCTGCTTGCGCGCCCAATCGACGACCAGGTGCGCGTTCGAGCTGGTGCACACCGCTCCGCCGGTGGAGCCCGCGATCGACTTGATGCGACCCGACGTGTTCATGTACGCGATGACGAGCAGGTCGTCGCCGTAGCGCTCGATCAGCTGGTCCGTGGCCGGGAGCACCATGTGGTCCTTGGCCAGCATCTCCATCGTGCAGCCGGCCTTCGGATTCGTGATCCAGACGTCCTGGTCGTCGTGCGCGAGGATCGCGACGGACTCGGCCATGAAGTGCACGGCCGACTCGACGATGACCTTCTTCTCGGGGTTGCGCGCAGCCTGGAGCGCGAGCGCGTAGCTGTCCGCCACCGCGCCACCGTAACGCTCGACCAGCTGCACGATCTCGCCACCCATGTAGTAGTGGGCGAGGAGCAGCAGCGAGTCGCCGAAGTGCTCCTGCGCAGGACGCACGTACCCGTCGAGCCAGGGCAGCACCGACTCCGGCGTGCGATCGGGCAACGCCAAGTACTCCTCGGCGTAGGGCTTCAACTCGTCCTGGTACCAGTCGAGCGGAAGGTCGGTCTGGCAGATCGGAACGCCGGGCTCGAGCGTGAGGCCTGAGGGCGTCGGGGTCGTGGTCGACACAGGTGGGAGCTTGGGGCTGGAGGAGGGGAGGGCAGCGTGACGGGGGGGGCCGGGCGAGTGCACCGGTCGCAAGAGCTGCGCCTGGGCGCCGAGGATAGCGCCCGGGGACCGCGGGCGGGGGCGCTGCCGGGCGGCGAAGGGCATTCCGGTCTCGCTGGACAGCCTGCCGCGGGTGCCCTCGTGGACCTCTCAAGGGTGATGTTCCAGGTGTCCCGGCGCAGATCGGACCGATTTCGGACGCAGGCCTTCGGGAGCCCGCGTCCGAATCCCGATGAGACCCTGGACCACCCTCGATCCCCGACCCCTCCGACCTAGATGCTCCGTTCCCAAGCCTCCTCCCTGACCCTTCTCGCCTTGTCCGCCGTCCTCGGTGGCTGTTCCAGCGCCGCGCTCCAGCAGGAGCGCCAGGCCGCGCTGGTCGCATCCATGGGGCCCCAGGCGGGCCAGGTCTTCTACGTCGTCGAGGGCACCCGCTTGCCCGCCGGTCGCCACCAGCTTCCGCCTCTGGGCGATGGGGGTACCGAGGGTGTGATTCGCCTGGAGGGAGCACGCGGCGTCGAACTGGACCTGCGTGGCGTCGAGGTGCGCGGCCAGTCGAACGAGACCTGCAACCCGGATGCCTTCGGCTTCGGCATCGTGCTGGTCGACTGCCAGGACGTCGTCATCCGTGGCGGGACCATCGGTGGGTACAAGTCGTGCATCGTCTTGCAGGACAGCACACGCATCACGTTGGACGGCGTCACCTTCGACGGGTGGTTCGGTCAAGAGCTCGGGAGTTCGCTGACGGGTGAGGATCCGGCGGACCAACTGGAGGCCCTCGAGAACGCGGGTGGCGAATGGACCGAGCGCTACGGCGCTGCGATCCACGCGACGAATTGCTCGGGCCTGGTCATCAAGGATTGCAGCGGACGCCATGGTCAGAACGGCATCGTCTGCACCAACGTCACCGACAGTCAGGTCTACGACAACGACTTCAGCTTCCTGTCCGGATGGGGCTTCGGTTGCTTCGCGGGCTCGCGGAACATCGTCAGCCACAACCGGTTCGACTACTGCGTGCGCGGGTACGGCCACGGTGTCTACGCCGCGGACCACGGCGCGTCGGGCATGTTGCTCGCGGGTCACTCCAGCGACAACGTGATCCGCTCGAACAGCGCCACGCATTGCGGAACCGGACTGCGCATCCACGGCGGCCTGGATCTGCTCGACGGGTCGGACGACGGCATGGGGGACGAGGGAGGTTCCGATCGCAACCTGATCGTCGAGAACGACCTGCGCTTCGCCGTGACCGCGGGGCTCGATGCCGCATTCTCCCGCCAAGGGATGGTGCTCCGCAATCGCATCGAAGGCTGCCGCGAGGCCGGCGTCCAGGGGCGCTACTGCGCGGATTGGGTTGTCCACGAGAACGAGATCGACAGCGGGCGCGGTTCCGGGTTGAAGCTCGATCACAGCCAGGGCTGGATCGTCTCGGACAACACGCTCACCTACAACGAGATCGGCGTCGAACTCTCCTGGGAGCCCGAGCCCGACATCGAATCCGGCCCCTTCGCCGCGTCGTACTCGACGCGCTCCGAGGGTCACTGGATCCTGGGCAACACGTTCGAGTCGAACGACCTGGACCTCGTCTTCGCGCATTCCGAAGGCGTGACCCTGCATGGCAACCGGTTCGACGGGGACGGTTCGCGACTGCACGTGTCCGAGGTCATCTCGGCCGACGACCCCGATCTGGATCTCGAGACGGTCACCTCGTGGCTGCAGGGATTCGACGGCAGCTTGCCCTCGGGCCACGTGGGCACCTGCTCGCTGAGCCCCTGGCAGGACGTCGAGCCGGAGGCCCTGACCCAGGCGCGACGCATTCAAGACCCGCCCTCGATCGGCGACCAGGTCGTCAACGCTGAGGTTCTGGGCGTGCACAAGGGCGGCCTCGAGACCATCGTGCTCGGCTCCGTCGGCCCTTGGGACTTCCGCAGCGGCGAACCGATGCCGACCGCCGCGCGCCCGGGTGGGTTGCTGGGCGGCTTGCGTTGGGACGGACGGTGGTTCTCCTGGAACGCTGAGACCCACGACCCGCGCGGGAACTTGGAGGGCTGGCTCGCGTTGAGTGAGGAGCCCCTCGTGCGCCGGGAAGTGGGCAACTTCGTGCAGCCCTGGGGCACCGACGACGTGCGCCGCACGGTCGGGACGAAGCAGTTCGGACTGGTCGCCACCAGCACCCTGCATCTGGATGTCGGCGGCACGTTCCGTCTTGCCGTGACGTCGGACGACGGAGTGCGGATCTTCGTCGACGACGAGGTCGTCTTCGAGGACTGGACGTGGCATGCCGCACGTCGCGACGAGATGCGCCTGGACCTCGGAGCCGGTGATCACGGCCTGCGCGTCGAGTACTTCCAGGTCGACGGCGCGAGCGCGTTGACCTTGGGGCTCGTGCGCGACGACAAGTAGCTCGAATCCGAAGCTCCCCGCGACGCGGACGCTGCGCGAACGGAAGGAGGGCGACGCCGTGCTGGCGCCGCCCTCCTTCGTTCGCTTGGGCTCGGCCCGGCTTGTTGGGCGGCTAGCCGAGGAAGGGGTACTTCCAGTCCTTGGCCGGGTCGAACGTCTCCTTGATCGTGCGCGGGCTGACCCAACGCTGCAGGTTCAGGATCGAGCCTGCCTTGTCGTTCGTTCCGGACGCGCGCGAGCCTCCGAACGGCTGTTGGCCGACGACCGCGCCCGTGGGCTTGTCGTTGATGTAGAAGTTGCCCGCGGCGAAACGCAGGCGCTCCATCGCACGGCGGATGCCCGCACGGTCGTGTCCGAAGACCGCACCGGTCAGCGCGTACTCGGACGTGTCGTCGCACAGGTCGAGCGCTTCGTCCAAGCGGTTCTCGTCGTATGCGTAGACGGTCAGTACGGGGCCGAACAGCTCGGTGCGCATCAGATCGTGCTTGGGGTCGGTCGTCTCGACGACGGTCGGCTGGATGAAGTAGCCCTTGCTGTCGTCGCACCCGCCGCCGATCACGACCTCGCACGTCGAGTCCGCGTTGGCGCCGTCGATGGCGCCCTTGAGCTTCTGGAAGGACTTGGCGTCGATGACGGCGCCCATGTAGTTCGAGAAGTCGCGCACGTCGCCGACCTTGATCTCGCTGATCATGGCGGCCATGCGCTCCTTGACGTCGGCCCAGAGAGCCTTCGGGACGTAGGCGCGACTGGCGGCCGAGCACTTCTGACCCTGGAATTCGAACGAGCCGCGCACGAGCGCGACGGCCAGCGACTGGGCGTCCGTGTCGGGCAGAGCGAAGACGAAGTCCTTGCCGCCCGTCTCACCGACGATGCGCGGGTACTGGGCGTAGCCCGAGATGTTGTTCGCGATGGTCTTCCAGATTCCCTGGAACACGGAGGTCGAGCCGGTGAAGTGGATGCCGGCGAAGCGGCGATCTGCGAGCACCGGGTCTCCGACCGTAGCGCCCGAACCGGGCAGGAAATTGATGACGCCGGGCGGCACGCCGGCCGCCTCCATGAGCTTCATCATGTAGTAGTTCGAGAGCACCGACGTCGAGGCGGGCTTCCACAGGTTCGTGTTGCCGAGCATCGCCGGGGCGGACGGCAGGTTGGCCGCGATCGACGTGAAGTTGAAGGGCGTGATCGAGAACACGAAGCCGTCGAGCGGGCGGTGCTCGAGGCGGTTCCAGACGCCGGGGCTCGACACGGGCTGCTCCGCGTAGAGCTGCTCCATGAAGCGCACGTTGTAGCGCCAGAAGTCGGCGAGCTCGCAGGCCGAGTCGATCTCGGCCTGATGAACCGTCTTCGACTGGTTCAGCATCGTCGACGCGTTGATCGTGTCCCGCCAGGGGCCGCACAAGAGGTCGGCAGCCTTCAGGAAGATCGCAGCGCGCTCCTCCCAGGGCATCGTGTTCCAGCCGTCGCGCGCATCGGTGGCGGCGTCGATGGCTTGGGCGACCTCGGCGGCGCCCGCCTTGTGGAACACGCCCAGCTTGTGGGCGTGATCGTGGGGCATCACGATGTCACCGGTGTCGCCGGTGCGAATCTCCTGGCCGCCGATGATGATCGGTACGTCGACCTCCTCGTTGGCCATGCTGGCCAGCCGAGTCTCGATGGAGGCTCGTTCGGGGCTGCCGGGCGCGTAGTCGCGAACGGGTTCGTTGGTGGGTTCGGGGGTCCGGAAGGCGCCGTGGGTCATGGTCTGGAGTACGTAGGGAGGGAAAGGAAGCCAAGGAGTATCCTCGCCGACCCCGTGCGAGTCCACCGCTGCGCCGAGGCTTCGTGAGATCGAGGGCCGAGTCGGTCCTCGGACTTCCAGCGGGGCCCTCCGCCGCGCATGATGGGGGGCCGATCCCAGCCCACTCGGCCCATCCGGCCCTCACGGATCGCACGACCTGCTCCCCGAACCTCACTCGCGGACTCCCATGAAATCGCTCCTGATCCCCTCCCTGACCCTCCTCGCCCTGGCCAGCTGTGCCTCGAGCCCGAAGTCGGGCGTCACCCCCGACCAGGGAACGACGCCTACCGAAGTCGCCAAGGAGGACGCCAAGGACCTGTCCGGGCTCCAGAACAAGGTGGATTACGCTCACCGTGAGCTGCGCATCGCCGAACTCGAGATGGCCGCACGTCTGACGCGCGCCCAGCAGGCCGTGGTCAAGGCGGACCATGGTCTCATGCTCGCGACCGAGGAGTTCGAGACGTTCAAGGCGCTCGAGATCCCGAACGAAGAGGCCGAGGCGAAACTGCGCGTCGACCGCGCCGATCACTCGCGCATCATGGCTCAGCAGAGCAACGACGAGTTGATCCGCATGTTCGCCAAGGAAGGCGAAGCGTCGTCCGAGGACTCGGTCCTGCAGAAGGTGGCGCGCGAACTGGACTTCGCCAACCGCGGTCTCGCTCACGCCCAGCGCGCGAAGTCGATGAAGCTCGACATCGAAGTGCCGCGCAAGCAACACAAGTTGGATTGGGCCAAGCGTCAAGCCGAAGAGGCGCGTGATGCCGCGCGTGCGGACCTCGAGAAGACGCGCCTGTCGATCGAACTCGAGTTGCTGCGCAAGCGGCACGCTGTCGAAGAGGCCGAGAAGGCCCTCGAGAAGGCGGGCGGTGAGGAGCAGGAGGACTGATGCTGCTGCTCTCCACGATCCTGTGGTCGGCTCTGATCGTAGGTGCCCCCGTCCAGGACGAGGTGCCTGCCGAGGTGCCCAAGGTCGAGCGCCAGGACGACACGGTCCAGGAAGGCGAGGTCACGGAAGAGTCGCCCACGGCGGAGGAGCGCCTGGACGTGCGGATCTCCCGCGAAGAGTCCTTCGCGCCCCAGGGCAAGGCGGTCCAGTACCTCGTCGACGACTTGAACGACGACGGTTCCTGGGGCACGCACTTGCCGGTCAGCATGCTCGAGGCGGGGTTCGCGATCGAGACGTACTACTCGTGGCAACTGGCGGCCCACAACCTGAACGTGATGGCGCTGGCAGCCGTCCCCGAGACTCCCGAGGTCCGCGCGGCGCTCGATCAAGCCATCGACTGGATGGTCACCACGAAGGTCTCGACGCGTCGCTCCGACTGGGACGTCGATTACGTCTGGAGTGCCCTGTACGGCCTCGTGTCCTGCATGCAGTTGCTCCAGGATCCGCGCTTCGCCCCCGAGGGTGAGGCGACCGAGGTGCGCGCCAAGATCACGGCTCGTGCCAAGGAGTACCTCGAGATCCTCGAGAAGAACCAGTCGTGGTCCGGCGGTTGGGCGTACTACGACAACCCCCCGTTCATCGAGGTGCCGACCTGGGCGACCTCGTTCTGCACCGCCCTCGTCCTGCCGACCCTGATCGACGCCAAGGCGCTCGGGTTCGAGGTCGAGCAGCGCATGCTCGATCGCGCACAGACGTACGTGAAACGCTGCGCGTTGCCCGGCGGCGCGTTCACCTACGACTGGACGCCGATCACGCGCATCCAGGGGGTCGAGCACATCAACAAGATCGAGGGCAGCTTGGGACGGACCCAGGTGTGCCATTGGGCGTTGGCCAAGTCCGGCGACAAGACGATCACGCCGGACGTGATCCGCGAAGGGCTGGAGGCTCTGTTCCAGCACCACGGCTACCTCGACCACGTCCGCATGCGCCCGGTCCCGCACGAGGGTTTCCACGCCAACGCGGGCTACTTCTACTTCTTCGCGCACTACTACGCGGCCAAGGTGATCAACCTGCTGCCCGCCGAGGAGCGCGAGTCGTGGCACGCACGTCTGCGTCATCACGTCATCAAGACGCAGCGCGAGAACGGCAGCATGTCCGACTTCCTGGATACGAACTACTTGGTGAACGCTTCGACCAGCTTCATGGTGCTCACGCTCGAGGAAGGTCTGACGCGTTGATCGACCAGGCCCGTGATTGGCTCGCGTCGGCACTCGCTTCGCGATTGCAGGGCCCTGCCGCTGGTTGGTGGGCGAGCACGGCCGACGAGATCGCTGCAGGCGTCTCGGACGAGGTCTTCGTCGCGCGGTTGTCGATGGCCAGTCGCCACGTGCGCGGCACGGCGATGCTCGCACCCACGGCGGACGAACTCGCCCAGGCTGCGGCCTTGCAGCCCGGTTGGAACCCCGAACGCTGGACGTTGCAGGAGACCTTGCGCGTCGCGTTGATCCTGGCGCGGACCGACGTCCTGGAACCTTCGTTCGTGGCGTCCTTCGAAGAAGCCTTCCGCACCGCCGACGAAGGCGAGTGCCGCGCGCTCTATCGTTGCCTGGCGCTCTTGCCGAACGGCGAGCGCTTCGTATGGCGTGCCGGCGAAGGCTGCCGCACGAACATCGGCACCGTGTTCCAGGCCGTCACCTGCGATTCGCCCTATGCGGCCGCGCACTTCGACGACGTCGCCTGGAACCAGCTGTGCATCAAGGCCGTGTTCGTCGGTGCGCCGCTGTGGCGCGTCCACGGATTGGACGGCCGACTCAGCGCGGACCTGGCACGCATCGCCCTCGACCTGATGGACGAGCGCCGCAGCGCAGGCCGCGACCTGCAACCCGACCTGTGGCTGTGCCTCGGGTCCCACGGAGGCGAGCGCGCCCGCGCCGCCATCGAACTCGAACTGGCCCAAGGACCTCGCAGCGGCCGCATCGCCGCGACGTACGCCTTGGGCCGCTGCCTCGACGAGGACCGCTTGCGCGAGCTCGTTGGTGGCAATGATGCCGACGTCGCAGACGCCGCAACCCGCGCCCTGGCTGGCCAATGTGGCCAGGACGCCTGGGCACTTCTCGATCCTCTTGCGGCCGCTGCCGCGCCTCTCCCCAATCGTTGACCCATGCGCTTTTTCGATCCGCACATCCACATGACCAGTCGGACCACCGACGACTTCGAGGCCATGGCGGCCGCAGGAGTTCGGGCGGTGATCGAGCCTGCGTTCTGGCTGGGCCAGCCGCGCACGACGGTCGGGGCGTTCCAGGACTACTTCGCCAGCCTCGTCGGTTGGGAACGCTTCCGCGCATCGCAGTTCGGCATCGCGCACTACTGCGCGATCGGATTGAACTCGAAAGAGGCCAACAACGAGGGCCTCGCCAAGGAGGTCCTCGAACTTCTGCCGCGTTACGCGTTCAAGGAAGGCGTCGTCGCGATCGGTGAGATCGGCTACGACGAGATCACCGACGCCGAGGAGCGCGCGTACATCGCCCAGCTCGAACTGGCCGTCGCGAACGACATGGTCGTGATGGTGCACTCGCCGCACCGCGACAAGAAGCGTGGCATCCAGCGCTCGATCGCCGTCGCCCAGGAGGTCGGCGTCCCGATGGAGAAGCTGATCATCGACCACAACAACGAAGAGACGGTCGAGGACACGCTGAACGCCGGCGCGTGGGCCGCCTTCACGATCTACCCGCACACCAAGATGGGCTCCGAACGCATGGTCGAGCTCGTCCAGCAGTACGGCGCCAATCGCATCTTCGTCGACAGCTCGGCCGACTGGGGCGTCAGCGATCCGCTGTCCGTGCCGAAGACGGCCAAGTTGATGCTCGAGCGCGGGCTCGACGCCGAGACGGTGCGCCTGACGACCTGGCAGAACGCCTTGACCGCCTACGCGCAGTCGGGCCAGATCGACGTCGAGGCGCTCGAGAAGGCGCCGGTCATCGACCAGAGCCAGTTGTTCTCGGACAACTCGGTGCTGCGCGGCCAACAGCCCCGCGTCGACGCGCCGATCCCCAACTGATTCGGTTCGCGCGGACTCGCGGCCGGATTCGACTCGAGGTCTTCCGAAGGTGCGTTCGTCCCCAGCGGACGCTTGCGCGCGCCGCTCAGCCCAGGTTCAGAATCCTCGCAGCGTTGCCCGCGAAGATGCTCTGCTGATCCGCAGCGTCGATTCCGAGGTCGTTCAGGATCTTGGTCTGCTCCAGCAACCGATCCTTGCGCCAGCCCGCCGGGAACGGACCCGAATCCGTGCCGAAGACGATGCGCTCGGGACCGAACACGTCCAGCGCGCGTGCGAAGACGTCGGTCAACGTCGGTGCGTCGGGCTGGGTCGTGATCCAACCGTTCGAGGACGACGTGTCGACCACGATGTTCTCGCACTGCGCGCCCGCCATCAACGTCTCGCGGAACATCCCGGCACCGAAGTGCGGGATCACGAAGGTCACGTTCGGGAACGCGTTCGCCGCCGGGATCAGATGCAGCGGGTTGGCGTACGTCAGGTCGACGGTGCGCGGAATCCCCAGCAGGTCCTTGAGCTTGACCACCAGCAAACCGCAGTGGACGTAGCAGACCGCGCTGCGCTCGTTCAGGACCTTCAACACGGCGTGCGTGCGTTCCTCGTCGATACGGAAGTGATGTTGCGCCGGGAAGCACAGGATCCCGCGGAAGCCCTGGGTGTCGAGCAGCGCGGCGACGTTGGCCGCGGCCCCCTCGGCCGCCGGGTTCGCGATCGACATGCCGATCAGGCGCCCGTCGTCGTGGGCGATGGCCTGGGCGACGGTCGGCACCTCCTCGGGCAAGCTGGCGAAGGTCACCATGTGGTCCACGTCGGCCGCATCCATGGCCTCGATCCAACGGGCTCTGTGGACCTTCACGTCGGCGTCGGGAATCTGCAGCCCGGTTCGTTCGGACAGCGCCGCCAGCTTGGCCTCGGGCTCTCCCGACAGCGGGCTGGCCGCGGCCAACGTGTCGAAGAACGGTCGTGCGAAGAAATGGCTGTGGAAGTCGATCAGTGGCATGGGGCAGAGCCTACCCCGAACGCCGACCTCCGCAACGGGACGGTGTCAGTGCGTCAGGATCGGTCGCACCGGACCGGCCGCATTGCCCAGGATCCGGTCGAGAGCCCGAGGACCTGGGGCTTCCTCCGCAAAGGGTGCCGGACCCTCGAAGGCAGCCGGAACGGGCTCCACAGCGTGATCCACGCCCGCCGCATGGAACTCGGGCGAGACCGAGGCCCGCGGTCGGTCGTCTCCGATCCGCTCGTCCGTAGTGGCCACCCACAGGCAGCCGAACACGCACAGGGCGAGAACGCAGGTGTGAACTTGGGAGCGGGGGCGGCGCATGGGGAAGGCCCGGACTCGATTCCGGCACCCTTCCAAGGATCGGCCAGATGTGGGGATCGTCTGGAGTCCGATCCCGGGTCCGCGCTACCCTGACGCGCCTCATGGATACGCAGCCGACCGAAACCTGGGGCCTCGAGATCGCGAAGGAGTACTTCAAGTTCTCCTCGGCCCACTTCCTGATCTTCCCGGACGGGACGACCGAGCGCCTGCACGGGCACAACTACCGGGTCTCCGTGGACCTCGAAGCCGCCCTGGGCGAGCACGGCCTGGTGATCGACTTCCTGATGGTGAAGCCGATCGTGCGTGCGATGTGCGACGAGTTGGACGAGCACTGGCTCGTTCCCGGTGAACACCAGGAATTGACCTACGAGGCCCAGGACGACGGGCACACGCGCGTCCAGTATCGCGAGCTGCGCTACCTGGCACCGACCGGGGACATCCTGGTGCTGCCGATCAACAACACGAGCTCCGAGAACCTGGCGACCTGGTTCGGGCACGAGCTGAAGCGTCGGCTGGCGGAGTCGTTCCCCGACATCGCCGTCGACATGCTGCGCGTTTCCGTCGAGGAGACCAGCGGACAGCGCGGCGTGTGGCGCTTCCAGCGCCGCGGCTGATTCCACCGGTTCCACTCGGGGTGCGCGGGCCGAAACCAATTCGGCAGAGCGACCTGTCGGGCGGAGCACGCCTTTCGGCAGAGCGACCCAGCGGGCAAGGTCAAGCCCGTTCGGCAGATCGACCCGTCGGGCAAAGTACAGCCCCTTCGGTCGATCGACCCGGCGGGCGGTGCGCTCAGTTCGCCGCGAGCGCGGTCTCGTTCGCAAGACTCTGCAAGCGCAGGGCCTGGCGGTCGCGGACGTCGTCGATCAGGAAGTCGAGGCGGTCGAGCGAGATCGTGGGGCCCTGGTCCAAGGAGATGTCCGCGACGAGATGCTCGGGCCAGCCGTTCGAGAGGTCGGCGTCGCCGACGAAGGCCGTGATCGAGTTCGCTGCGAAGTCGGGGTACATACGCACCAGCTCGACGAGTTCGCGCTCACCCATGGCCGCGGCCGCAGCGGTGCGCCAGACGTTGGCATCGTCCGGCAGGTCGGCGGCTTCCAGCAACCAAGGGCGCGGGACCTGGCTGTGGCCCAAGGCCGCGGCGCGCTCGCAGAGCTCGTACAACCCATCCATGCCGATGCGGTCGATCGTGCGCTCGGCGAGCAGGAAAGCCATGCCGTAGAAGCCGCGCTTGGTCGAGGACGAGAGGCGTGTGGAAGACAGGCCCGCCTGGATGCGGAAGACCTCCTGCTGGGGGTTCTGGACGGTGTCCTCTCCGGTCAGGCGCACGCGTGCGGTCCAACCCTTGTTCGTATCGCTCATCGACAGGTCGAGGTGCAGACCCAGGCCGCCACAGGCGAGCGCGGCACTGGACAGGCGTCCGGCGCGCAGGCGAGCGGCGCCCGACTCGACCAGCGAGGCGGAGACGGCGTCGCACAGGCCTTCTTCGATGGTGCCGGGCAGGCGGTGCCACGATCCATCGAGGGCCGCGTGCGTGAGTTCATGCGCGAGCGTGCGCTCCATGTCGTCGGCGTTGCGGCCGAGCATGACGCGGTGGTGGCGTTCGGACCACAGGCCCTCGGCATCGGCGACGCCCGCGCCGGGCATGGCGTAGAGGCGCGGCGTTTCCTGGATCCAGACCTCAAGATCGTCCGGCAGGACTCCGCCGGGGATCATGGCCACGACCTCGGGGGCCAAACGGTCCAGCAGGCGCGAGACGCGGTCGGCCTCGGCGTAGCTCGCGGCGCGCACGTTTCCGTCCGCAGCGCGAACGTAAGCGGCCGGAGGCGTGGCCATGCAGGCGACCAGAACGAGACCCAGTCCGAGACCGGGAAGAAGGACGTTGGGTCGCGCGAGCGAGAGTGAGCGTTTCTCCACCCCAAAACGTACCCCGCGTACTCAGCGCGGCCGGTCAGCGGTGGATTCTCGGGTGGAATCCCGGAACGGACCGCGATTCCAGGGCACGCTCGGAAACGTGTTCCCGGTACTTCGCTTGGGCGTGACTCGATTCGAGCACCCTTCGCGGTCAGGGGTCGCCGACCTCCCGCTCGTCTCTCGAACGCGCAGGGATCGACTCGCCCGGATGCCTCACCAGGATGCACCGTGAGTGCGTGCGATCCACGGATCGCGATGCCGTGGGAACGTGGCCATTCCCGTCGCTGCCTCCGGTCCTGCCAGGGGCGACCGTGGACGCACCGTGCCGTCCAACGCACGCGCCTGCTCGGCTTCCTGTGCCGCCCCGAGAAGGGTACAGGCCAGCTATTGGTGAAGCCCGCTGCCTCGAACCACGTCGAACGCAGCGCACTGCGGAATGGCTCGTACTTGGCCGAACCCCTAGGTGCCCTGGCGCAGGACGACCGTCCGGATCGTGCTGGCGAGGATCGACAGGTCGAACAGGAAGCTGCGGTTCTTGATGTAGAAGAGGTCGTACTGGAGCTTCGCCAAACTGTCCTCCTCGGTGTTCCCGTACGGGTGGTTGATCTGGGCCCAACCGGTCAGCCCCGGCTTCACGATGTGCCGGTGGTGGTAGTAGGGGATGCGCTCGGCCAGGCTGTCGACGAAGTGCTGGCGCTCGGGGCGCGGTCCCACCAGCGACATGCCGCCGGACAGGATGTTGAACAGCTGCGGGAGCTCGTCCAGGCGCGTCTTGCGCATGAACCTGCCGACCTTGGTGATGCGCGGATCGTCCTCGCTGGACCACACCGGGCCCGTGGCCTTCTCGGCATCCGCGCGCATGGAGCGGAACTTGGAGAGCGTGAAGAGGTTGCCCTCCAGGCCCACGCGCTCCTGGCGGAACATGATCGGTCCGGGCGAGGAGACCTTCACCGCCAGCGCGGTCAGCAGCATCACCGGCCACAGGAGGGCGAGCAGGATCAGAGCGCACGAGACATCGACCACGCGCTTGCCGAGGTCCGCCCAAGCGTGCATGCGGAAGCCCTCGTTGAAGATCAGGTACGAGGGGCGCATGGCGCTGACGGCGATGCGGCCGGTGATCTCCTCGAAGACCTCTTCGCGCTCGCGGACCTCGAGTCCGGCCAGGCGGCAGTCCATCAGCTGGCGGGTCGGCAACGTGCGACGTCGGTCCTGCAGGGCGACGACCAGCAGGTCCGCGCGCTTCTCGCGAGCGATACGCATCAGCGCGGTGCCGGAGCCCGGCGTGGACATGGCGACGTCCCGGTTGCCGCCGTCGTCGCCGAGAATGGTGACGTCGTCCAGCACCAGGGCCAGGGTCTTCTCGGTCGGCTGATGGTGGGGATCGTTCAGGATGTTGGCGTTGCCCTCGCGGCCCAGTTCGATGCCCTCAGGGATCATCCCGACGACCTCGTACCCGGCAGCGGGGTGATCCAGCACCTGGCGGGCCAGGGAATGCGCGGGACCCAGGCTGCCCAGCACCAACAGGCGTTGGTTCAGGTTCACGCGGCGCATCAGCCCGTGATAGAGGTGCCGGGCCATGTACGCGCACGTCAACCCGATGACCAGGCTGGCCACCAGGTGTTGCACGGACTGGCTGGTCGAGAGGCCCGGGAAGTCGAGCACGCGCTCCAGCCCCCAGCCCCGCGCCAGCAACATGGCGAACAGGCTGAGCCCGAGCGCTGCACCCGCCGCCTCGACGAAACGCGCGGCGCGGCGCACGCGGCTGCTCGAGGTCGAGAACTCGTACAGGCCGCTGAACGCGATCACGATCTGCGTGAGGATCACCACCGTCGCGGTCGAGACCAGGCAACGCGCCAGACCCTCGTTCGGTCGCAGGTTCCCGCGCAACATCAGGATGCGCATGATCTCCTGGGTGTCCGCGCTGCTGCGTCCGTCCAGGAGCTCCCACAGATGCTGCGACATCCCCGCGCCGACGACGGCGGCGAGGATGAGGAAGTCGCCGAGCACCAGAAGGGCGGTTCGGACGGGCAGATAGTGCTGGAGGACGCGCAGCATGGGAGCGGGAGGGGACCACCCCCTTCATCGGCCCGGAACCACTCCCGGGTGAACCGGGACAGGTGAACCGAGACGGTGAGGATCGGTTCCGCGGCGGGGCGACAGTCTAGCGAGGCCCGGTACGGTGGTCTTGGCTTCGATTTCGGAAGAGATCCCAGGTACGGACGACCTGCAGGGGCCACAGGAGGGCCACAAGTCGGCCAGCGAGCGGGCCCTGAACGGACGGCGGCCGGACGGCGGCCGGACCGTGGGCGGACCGTGGCCGGACGGAGGCGGGGCGGCGAGCAGTCGGTCAGTGAGCGAACAGCGGTCGAGCTGCCAGCAGCCACCGCCCAGCGCTAGCGCCCAGCGCCCAGCGGCTAGCGGCTAGCGGCTAGCGGCTAGCGGCTAGCGGCTAGCAACCGCCGGCTAGCGTCGGACGTCGGAGGGGAGGGCGGGCGGCCTTCGGTTGGGTGGCCGATGATCTCGACGCTGCCGGGGGGCTCCGGCCAACCATCGGGCTCACTTCGGGTCCCGAACCGCCTGGGCCGAATGGGAGGCGGGTCCAGCGCGCCGGGCTGGGTTCGGGTCCCGTCGATCGGGGCTTGGGTTCGAGGGGCCCACCCTGGCGCCGGACCTTCGTTCTTGGTGAGGAGCATCCTTCCGCGCACGCACGTCGGTCTGGTGGTGGAGTTCCAATCGGCTGCGAGCGCCGACCAGTCGAACCTCGACCAGATCGACGCGTGACGTCCATGCGCCCGTCGTGCGACGCGCCAGCCAGGCGGCGGCCCGGCGCTGACGTTCGAGCGTCGTTGGATCCAATCGTTCGCCAGGTGTCCAACGTGGCGTGCCCTCCGGGACGCGCCCGGTCTTGACCTCGACGGCGACCAAGGTCGAGTCCAGGAGCGCCACCACGTCGAGTTCACCGAACGGCGTGGAGCAGCGCCGTGCCAGGATCGTCCAACCGCGACGTGCGAGGTCGCGCGCGACGACGGTCTCGCCCAGCTGACCGAGTCGGGCCCCCGTCGGGTGTCCGAGCCGCAACCACGAGTACGGCCAACGGTCCGCGATGGCGTTCCGGAGGCTCGCACCGATGCGACGCAACGGTTTCATGGAGTCACCGCCCCGCGATGTCTGGGAGTCACCTGGTGCAGGTGGTCCCCGTGCTTCCGGCAGCCGAAGCCGCCCGCGAGCGTCAGTTGCCCGGGGTCTCGGGCAGGTCCTCGTTCGTCTCGACGATGCCCTGGATGGCCTGGCGCGAGAACTCGATGCGCACGCCCTCGGCGACCATCAGCTTCACGCGCGTATCGGTGATGAGCACGATCTTGCCGATCATGCCGCCCGTCGTCATGACGTCGTCGCCCTTCTTCAGGTCGGCGAGCATGGCTTTGCGCTCTTTCTGCTGCTTGGAGCCGGGGCGGATCAGGAGGAAGTAGAAGGCGGCGGCCATGAGCGCGAACATGGGGAGCATGTCCATGATGCCCCCAGGTTTCGTGTCGCCCTCGCCCGCCGGCGGCGACCCGTCGGACGTCGTGAGCGACGAGCCCGTCTCGCCCGGGGCCGCCGTCGAGACTCCACCGCTTGCGCCTTCGCCCTGCAGAATGGCCAGATCGAGAATGGGGGTGGTGGAGGACATCGTGGGCATCACTTCGGGGTCGGTCGCGGGGTTCGGGAGGGAGCGGGTGACCGGCCGGAACGGCCAGATAGTCCCTGGAAGAGCGCAGGAGGGTAGTCGAATCAGGGGGGCTCCGGAACCCGCCCCGTCCGCGTACCGTGGGCTCCAGCGGGTATCTTGTGCGCTCGCGCATCCGCCGACTCCGATCCAGCGACCTGGGCCGGTGTCCGTCATGGATCCGCGAACCCCTGTCCGCCTGGTCCGTTGAGGGCCCGGCGCTGTGACGCGTTCCCTCCACCGCTCCCCGCCGTATCCATCGCGGGGATCCTCCCCAACACTCGATCATGTCCTCGAACTCCACGTATCAGCCCTTCGCCCACGTGCCCAAGGGCTCGCGGCTCGTCGTGGCCATGAGCGGCGGCGTCGACAGTTCCGTGGCGGCATGGATGTTGAAGGATGCGGGCTTCGATCTGGTCGGGTTGTTCATGCGCAACGGCGTCAAGGTGGCGGCGGACGAGGTGCAGAAGAAGTCCTGCTGCTCCCTCTCGGACGCTCGCGACGCGCGCATGGTTGCAGCCGGCATGGAGATTCCTTTCCAGGCCGTCGATCTGAAGAACGAGTTCGGCTCGATCATCGACCTGTTCGTCAGCGAATACGTCGCCGGCCGCACGCCCAACCCCTGCGCCGTCTGCAACCGCGACCTGAAGATGGGCAAGCTGATCGAGATGGCCGACGACCTGGACGCCGTCGCCGTGTCGACCGGTCACTACGCGCAGCTCGAGATGCAGGACGGACGCGTGCACTTGACCCGCGGCGTCGATCGCAAGAAGGACCAGTCGTACCAGCTCTTCTGCGTCGACGAGGCGAACCTGGCGCGCACGGTGCTACCGCTCGGGCACCTCGAGAAACCGGTCGTGCGCGAGATGGCGGCGAACGCGGGCCTGCGCACGCACAAGAAGGCGGACAGCCAAGAGGTCTGTTTCGTCCCGTCCAACGACTACCGCAAGCTCCTCGCCGAGCGCGGGGTCGAACTTCATCCCGGCGACCTCGTCGACACGACCGGCAAGGTCCTGGGCCAGCACGAGGGCACCGAGCACTTCACCGTCGGTCAACGGCGTGGATTGCGCGTCGCCACGGGGCGTCCGATGTACGTCATCCAAACCGTTCCCGACGAAGGCCTGGTCATCGTCGGCGACAAGGAGGAGTGCCACAGCCCCGCCATGCATGTCGGCGAGCTGAACTGGATCGGGGTCGACCCGCCGGAGTCCAAGGACGGCGAACCCGGTGTTCTCGAATGCACCGTCCAACACCGCTACCACGCGGAACCGATGGCCTGCACCGTTCGCGTTCAGGGCAGCGAGGCGCGTGTCGACTTCGCCGAGCCGTTGCTGGCGGTGGCCCCCGGCCAGGGAGCCGCGTTCTACGTGGGCAACCGGTTGATCGGGGGCGGATGGATCCAGAGCGTCGAACGACTCGGCATCGATGCGCCGCTCGAGGGCCTGGCCCACCAGCCCTGAGCGCTCGACTTGGCCTCCGGACCCAAGGATCGCCCGCCCGGGGCCGCTCGTTCGACGGGAGGTCCGACCGTCGGACCCAGCGTAGGCGCCTCGGCAGGCGCGCGGCGCATCACCGCGGCCCGCAGCGCCTGGCTCGCGATCGGCGCGTGCCTGTGCGCGTTCGGCGCATGGTTGTTCCTTCCGGCGCGGGCCGGTTCTGCGCCTGAGCTCGGGCCCGCCCTGCGCGTTATGATCGTGGACGCTTCGGGCTCCGCGGTCGGGCCCCGTCCACGGTGGGTCGGCGGCGCGCTGCGGTTCCTCGAGTCCGAGGCCCACGCTGCGCAGGAAGCCGGGCAGGAGGTGCTCGTGCTGCGCGTCGGTGCCCACACGCGTCGGCTCTTCGGTCCCGGTTCGGCGCGCGACTTCCAGCGAGCGCTCTTCGCCGAGGACGGTGAGCCGCTGGCGTTGATCCCGGAGGCAGCCGAGTCCCTCGGGACCGACTTGGCTGGAGCTTTCGGTCTGGTCGACGAGTTGCTGCGCATCACCCCGCGCGAGCCGAGCGAGATCGTGCTCTTCGGGGACGGCACGTGGACCGGGGAAGACCCGTCCCCACGGCTCGCGCGACTCGCTGCGCTCGGCGAGGTCCTGAGCTTCGAGCCGTTGCCCGCAGCGCCCACCCATCGCTTGGCGGTCCGTGGACTGCGAGCGCCGGAGCACTTGGCCGGCGGCGCACCGTTCGCAGCCGTGGTCCAGGTGTCCTGGTGTCCGCCGCCGGGGCAACCTTGCGTGGGGGCGACCCTGCACGCCGTGCTCGAGGGCATGGGGACGCGTTCGGAACGGAACTTGGTCCTCGCGCCTGGCCCGGAGGCCATCCTGAACCCGGACGGGAGCCGCACCTTCGAGGTCCGCCTCGACTGGCCCGCGCAGCTCGCGGGGAATCATCGCCTGCGCGTCGAGGTGCACCACCCCGACGATCGCGTGCCGTTCGACGATGCGGCGAGCACTCGCCTGCGGGTAGCGGACGGGCGCACGCTCCTGCTCGTGGCGCGGGACCTGGAGGTCGCGCGAGCCGAGGCGCGACGCTGGGCTCCGTTCCTACCGGGCATCGTGTTCGAACCGATCCCCCTCGATCAACTTCCGCGGCGACTGCCCGATGCCGCGGCGGTCTGGACGCTGGACCTGGGTCCGATCGACCTGCCCCAGGAGCATCTGCTCGCCGCCGTTCAGTCGGGTGTCGGGTGGTTCGCGACGGGCACGGGAGGGTTCTTGCGCGGCTTCGGACGCGGCCCGCTCGCCGAGGCACTGCCTCTACGACTGCGCGAGCACCCGGGCGGACCGCGCGACGTGGTGCTGGCCGTCGATGGATCGGGATCCATGATCGGCGAACCGTTCACGCGGGTACGTGCTGCGATCATCGAGCTGTTGGTGGGGTTGACCTCCCGGGACGATCTGGAGCTGCGGCTGTTCCAGCAGCGGCTCAGCGAACCGATCATTCGCGCGCAGGGCAAGGATGCCGCGACCCTCCAGCGCGCGATCCAGGACCTGTTCCAGGCCACGGTGCCCGGTGGGTCGACCGGGATTCCTTCGACGGTGGACGACTTGATCGCGGTCCGTGGAACGGCGGGCCGCCGCTCCTTGGTCGTCTTCGTCACCGACGGGCATTCGAGCGTGGGGGAAGGACATCTGACCTCCGCACATCGTGACGCCCTCGAAGCAGTGGACGTCGAACTCGTGATCCTGACGACGGGTACGGCGCAGCGGCCTCCGAACCGGAACTTCCTGATCCCGTTGCTGCGTCCGGGCGAGACGATCGTCGACGCCGGCGACCTGAGCGCGCTCACCGAACTGCTGGTCGAACGCGTGCGTTCCGAGAGCATGGCGCAGGCCGCCGACGTGGCTTGGGTGCCCGCCCGGGAGTTCGTCCCCGGGACGCTCGCGCACGACTGGATCTCGGCGGCGATCGGGTCCGCGCGTCGCAGCACCGTCGGTCGCTCCGGGGAGCGTCTGGACGTCGAGATCGTCCCCGGCGCGGACGCGATCTGGCGCATCGAGGACGAGGCCCTGCTCGCCGTCCACGAGGTCGGACTGGGCCGCGTCGCCGCGTGCGGCACCGACCCCACGGCCTCGCCCGAACTGTTCGACGACGTCTTCCGCATCGCTCCGTTGCTGCGCGCCTTGACCCAGCCGCCCGCATTCGACGCGACGCCGCGGGTCACGTGCCGGAACGGGATGCTCGAAGTCACGAACGTCCCGCCCGGTTGGCCGGTGGCGGTGGAGGCCACGGTGCTGGTGTCTCTTCCGGGCCTACGATCGGGGCAACCTTCCGGGCTCACCCCTTCCGAGCTTCCGCTGGGAACGACCGAGTTGCTGTTGCCGGTTCACGCCTCCGGGGAAGATCCGCGCTCCGTGCGACTCGGCGATCTTCCGGCCCGAGCGCGAACGCAGCCCGCAGGGCAGACCTGGACGGTGCGGATCGGGCCAAAGAGCCGGCCCCTCCTGATCCAGGCCATCGGGTCCCCGCCCGTCCTGGAGCATCGGGCCGCGAGCCTCGGAGCCTGGCCGAAGGGGGTCCCGGGGGGGAGAGACCTGGCCACCGTCCGCGAGGGACACCCCGCCGCACCCTGGTTCCTGGGGGCTGGATGGCTGATTCTGACCCTGGCGGGCCTCTTGCCACGAGTCTCCGGTCAAGGGCTGACCGGAGTGCGTCGATAGGGGACACGCAGGCCCACCCAACCCGATTCTCCAACCGATCGGGCCCTCTGCACCCCGCCATGAAGCGATCCCTGAACCTCCGCGTCCTCGTCCCCGTCCTCACTCTCCTGGTCGCCAGCTGCGTGACCGACGACCCCTCGCGTCGTGGGAACCAGCCCATCGACGACTCGCCCTGGGTGCGGCCCGGCATCCAGCTGAAGGGCGAACTCGATCGCGAAGCGGCGACCTTGCCCTACATGCGTTCGAAGGAGGACCAGGTCCGCGTGATCCAGTGGTTCGTCGAGCAGGGCGAGCTGGGTTTCGAAGTGCTGCTCGAGGCCGCCGCCGGTGAGGACGATCACGCCGCCATCCTGGCCCTGACCGCCCTGGCCTCGTCCCGCGACCGCCGCCTTGTCGAGCACCTGCGCGAACTGCCGTTCCCCTCGGCAGCGCACATCAGCCGCCGTTTGGCGCATGCCCGCGCGCACATGGTGCTGGGGGATTGGACCCATGCGGACGTGCTGATCGAAGGCCTGCGCTCGGAAGATGTCTGGAGCCGAGCCCTCTCCGCCGCGGCTCTGAAGAGCGCCACGAACAACTCCTTCGGATTCCAGCCCACCGGCGACGTTCAGGTGCGCGAAGCCGCTGCGATCAAGTGGGACCAGTGGAACGAGGCTCGCAAGGGCGACCCGTTGCTGCGCTGAGCCTTTCGAGGCTTCCACCCACCGATTCCCACCCCGCTTCTTCGTCGGGAGGGGTCGAACCGCCAGCCGGATTCTCCTCGGAGGATCCGGCTGGCGTCGTTCGGGGGTTCTCCCGACGCGGGGCGGAGACCAAGGAATCCCACTGCCAGGGCCTTGGGGCGGCCATGTCGTGACCCTAGGAGTCGGAAGGGGTAGGCTCGTCTTCCACCCCAGCTCGCCCGGAAACGCCACACGAACCCAACGAGGCGCATGGAGATCTTCTTCTGCGATATCTGTAACGAATCGGTCCCCGAGGGGGATCTGAACCATGGACTGGCCTATCGCCGGGGGAACCGCGTCGTCTGCGCTCCCTGTGATCGTGCGATGAGTCACGCCGATGGCGCGGGGGGATCCGTCGGCTTGCTGACGAAGCCACCCAAGGTCGGAACGGACACCGAGGTCGAGGCCGCGGCACCGCCGATCCAGGATCGCAAGCTGGCGCTGGCTCCGACGGGAGCCGGTTCCGCCGCGAGCGGAGCGGGTGGCATCCTGATCGCGCTGCTCGTGCTCGTCTTCGGAGCCGCGGGGTTCGCCCTGATGCTCGAGAAGCTGGACGAGCTGGACGAGCGCACGGACAACAAGGTCGCCGGTCTGCGCGGCCAGTTCGGCGGCATCCGTGATTCCCTGGGACAGCACGACCTGCTCAACCAAGAGCGCCTGACCAGCGCCGAGGCGCGCATCCAGGCGGATCGCGTGACGGCCTTGTCCTCGATCCAGGCAGGCATCGAAGGGTTGCGTGCCCAGATCACTGCGAACGACGGGCGCTTCGAGTCCATCGCCGGCGACCTGCAACAGATCCGCGCGGATCAGAGCGCTGGGCTCAGCGTGCTCGAAGGTCAGGTCAGCGCTCTCGGCCAGCAGTTGCTCGATGTGGAACGCAGCGCACGCGACACGGGGCTCGCGCTGGCGAACCTCGAGGAGTCGTTCGAAGCGTTGCTGCTGTCACCCGGCGCCCTGTCCGCACCGGCCATCGGTTCGGGCGAGGTCGATCCCGATGGGGGCAAGCCGCCCTGGGACGGACTCCTGGCGGACCTGGCCCACTCCAATTCCGGCCTGCGCCTCGACGCGGTTTACGCGTTGGGCGAGACCAAGGACTCGCGCGTCGTGCCGCACCTGCTGCCCATGCTGAAGGACGAGGACCTGTTCGTGCGCATGGCGACGTCCCACGTGTTGGTCGATCTGAACGCCAAGCTGGCCGTCCCCAACTTGATCGACACCCTCGAGGACGACTCGAGTCCGGTGCGGGAAGCTGCGATGGTCGCGCTCCGCGACCTGACCAACCAGAACTTCCAGTTCGAGCCCCTCGGGTCCGAGAGTGCGCGCAAGAAGCGCGTGGCCGAATGGCGCAACTGGTGGAAGCGCAACGGGGACGACTTCCTGACCGGGTCCGCTTGATCGGGCCCGCCTGACCGGATTCGGCGGAGCGAGCCGCGATGCTCGCCCTGCATCGGAGCATGGTGGTGATTCCGCGCGACGGCCCTGTTGGTTTCGACGGGGCCGTGTCGGTCGTTCCTTCTGGGAACGCCGACTCCACGCTTCCCCGTTGCACATAGGTCGCGGGCTCAGGCGTCGAAGCCGCATTCCGCGGGACCGATCGGAGGACCGTGACGTGCGGCTCCCGATTCGTCAGCGCGGTCCAGAGTTCCGGCTCGACCGTTCGGTCCACGGCTTCGCGCCGGAACGCTCCGAACGACCGTGTGAATTCGATGCTCAAGGTGCATGCTGGAGTTCTCCCCTTCCGCGAGTCCTCGGAGTTCCCATGATCCTCACGCTGCCGGCTCGCCGCCTGCTCGGGGCCAGCATCACGGCCCTCGTCCTGTTCTCGTTCACTCCTGCCGCCGTCGCGCAAACGCTCGACCGCCTGGAGGCCGTGCATCCCTACGGGACGCCGCAAGCGGTGTCGGGGTCGAACAACGGTCAGTTCCTGTACCTGGGTGAAGGTGGTTCGATCGCCTTCGTCAACGTGGCCCAGGGTCAGGCCGGGTTCGACACACCGGTCAAGCGCGTCCCCGTCGGACGCTTCGGCGTTCGGCCCACCGAGCTGAAGCTGGACCCGGGCGCGGGCTCCCTGATCGGTGGGGACCGGCTCTACGTGGCCGGGGGACAACAGGGCCTATGGGTCATGGAATCGGGCGTCGCGCCGCAGCTGCGGAACAAGGCGGCGCGCGTCGACGATGCCCGCCGCACCGACAGCTTGGCGCAGAACAGTTTGCGCTACTGCAACGCGGTCGACGTGATGACCGTCGCGGGGACGCAGTACCTGGTCGCACTGTTCTCGGCCAAGTACGACACGCACCTGCGCGTCTATCCGCTGGCCGACGTGCGCGCCGTGCTGGACGCATCCGACGACGACGGTCTGGGCGCCGAGCTCAGCGCCGCGTGCGACGTGCGCCTGATCCGTCACCCGCAGGCACCGACCGAAGCGCCCACCCAGGCCGCTCGTCCGTTCGGACTCGGCATCGCGATCGACCCCGTGTCCTCGACGCCCGGCAACCAGGTGGCGGACGTGTACGTGGCGATGGGACCCCACGGCGTCGTGCGCGTGCGTTACGACGCCACGAGTTTTCCCGCACCCGTGCTGGATGCGTTCGGGAACAACTTGGCCGTGTGCAATCCCGTGTTCGTGCAATGGGGACCGCGCTTCGGTGACGGGACGAGCTACGCAGCCGGCAATCCGCTCTACTCGCACTACGCCTGGGTCGATCAGTTCGCCACGCCGAACGTGACCCTGCGCGAGGACCCGCCCAACTTCGTGGACGTGGCGATCCAGAACGACGCGCGCGGGCACTTCCTGTACTGCGCCGTGGGGCACTTGAACTGGGTGCAGTTCGACCTGGCGAATCCCTGGAGTCCCGACATGCCGATCCGGCACCACGAGGGCGTGGAGGTGCCGACTTCATCCCATCCGTGGGGCGAGCGCATGATCCAGGCCTCGCCGTGGGCCGATCCGGTCAAGCCGTGGAACTACTGTCGTGTGCTCGAGGTGCTGTCGCGTGGATCTCGAACCGTGCTCGTGTCGAGCCTGTCGACCGACTCGTTCGCGCGGCGCCCCGATCAGATCGCCCCTGGGTTCAGCCTGGACAACAGCTGGGGGCACATCGGCGGCGTGCACCTGAAGACCCATGCGGCGTGCGGCGGGGATCGTCCCTGGACGTTGATCCACGACACCGCCACCCTGACCAGCAGCTTCACGTTGAACGCTCTGCAGGGTGTTCCGGCAGGTGGTCGCAACCTGTTCCTGCCCGGCAACCAGACCAACCTGCACGCGCTCTCGTTGCAGGTCGGCCAGGACATCGCGGACGACGTCCTGATCGAGTTCGTGCACAACAACGAGGAGAACTTCGAGGACACCGGCACCACCTACGAGATCGCCTGCTACTCCGCGTTCAACCTGGGCAGCTCGAATGCAGGTGATTCCGAGGGCGTGTTCATCCGGGGAGCGGAGGACCTCTACGCGCGCTTCACGAACGGCATCGCCGCGACGCTCGTGAATCCGGACGTCCTGATCACGGCTCACAACGACGGGCGCGTCTCGCACGACGGGATCCTGGTGACCGAAGAGCCGCAACCCGGAGTCACCCAGGTCTCGACGCATCAATTGCCCTTCGTCGACGACGACCGGTTCGAGACCGGCGCGACGATGGACGGCCGTTCCCAGTGGCATCACCCGACGGCGACCTCCAAGCAGTACGTCTGGGGCGGCGGCAAGGAGGGCGTGTTCGGCCAGGACGACGAATGGAAGATCATGCGTCTGGACATTCCCCAGAACCAGATCCAGACCTCGCCGATCGAGGAGTTCCGCTGGTTCATCGAGATGCCCGTCGATCGCTGGAACCGCGAAGGGCGCGCGTTCTACATCGGAGGCAGCCTCGACGAGCGCTACGACGAGTCGGTCGGCGGTGGTTGGGTCTGGGGAACGCGTCAAAGCGTTCCGGACGGCCTGATCATGATGAACCGGGACGCGATCATGGACGTCTTCGACGGCGTGGGCGGACCCTTGCCCGACCTGACCGAGGTGCATCCCTCGACGATTCCGAACCTCGACATGCTCGAGCTCGGAACGCACCCCGAGTTCGACAACTTCCCGTGGGGGACCCAGCCCGGTGCCGGGATCGCCCAGAGCTGGTGGAACAACGTCAACAACACCGAGTTGCGCGGCGGCTTCAACACCTTCCCGCCCCGTCTCGCGCGCGTGCGTTCGGACGGGTCCGACGACCTCGATGCGTGGGTCCTGATCGTGCCCTGCGGCAAGGTCAGTTGCAGCTCCTCGTTCGACATCTTCCAGAGCCAGCCCGGCTGGGTCCCGGACGCCGAGTTCGAGGATCACTTCGACCACTCCATGGTCCAGTTCTGGGATGTGACGGACCCGAACAACGTCCCGATGGCACTGCCTCCGAACGACCCGAACTACCGCGGGAACAGTCCATTGCCGCGGCTCTTCGGTCCGGAGCCGGGCGGCCTGAACTGGCAGATCAAGGCCTTCGTGCACGGCGAGAAGACGCTGCTGTTGACGGCGGACTTCGGTCTGGGATCCGTGCAGCTCTACGACATCTCGGACATCCTGCAGAACGGCGGCACGGCTCCCGTTCTGTTGAACCAGCTCGTGATGCCGCGGTGTCTGTTCGACGACCTGCCGAACAACGCGCGCTCGCTCGCGGTCGATCTCGAGGACCCGCAAGGCGTCAAGGTCTACATCGGCGTACCGCGCCTTGGGATCCTGGTCGCCAAGATCGACGACTCGGCGCCGAACCACCCGCGTTTGCGTCGCATCGGACTGATCGAGACCTCCGGCGAACCGTGGTGGCTGTCCACGCGGTATCTGCGCGACGGGACCCGCCAGCTGATGGTCGCCGATGGACCCTGTGGGATGCGCTTCTACGGGGCTCCCGTCGAGGACGTGCCGCAGCACGGACACCACTAGCGATCGGCGCCCTGCGCGCCTAAGATCGTTCCGCGCAACGCGCCGTGAGCCCGTGGGGCCTGCGGCGCGTCGTTCCAGCTGGATCTCGACCACGCCCCGGCCTACCCGTCGGACGCGAGCGAGCGTCCTCCGCGATCACCACGCCGCCCAGCCTCTCCCCAACAGCCCCCCCCGGATTCCATGTCCAAGATCAAGGTACAGACCCCCCTCGTCGAGCTCGATGGCGACGAGATGACCCGGATCATCTGGGCGTTCATCAAAGAGCGCCTGATCCTGCCCTACCTCGACGTCGACCTGAAGTACTTCGACCTGGGCATCCAGGAGCGCGACCGGACCGAGGACCGCATCACCGTCGATGCGGCGGAAGCGATCCTGGAGCACGGCGTCGGCGTCAAGTGCGCCACGATCACACCGGACGAGGATCGCGTGAAGGAGTTCGGGCTGAAGCACATGTGGCGCTCCCCGAACGGCACCATCCGCAACATCCTTGGAGGCACCGTCTTCCGCGAGCCGATCACGTGCCGCAACGTGCCGCGCCTCGTGCCGGGTTGGAAACGGCCGATCGTCATCGGTCGTCACGCGTTCGGCGATCAGTACCGCGCCACGGACTTCTTGGTTGACGGCCCCGGCAAGTTGACGATGAAGTTCGAGCCGGCCGACGGGGGCACGCCCAAGGAGTACGAGATCTTCGACTTCAAGAGCAGCGGCGTCGCCATGGGTATGTACAACCTGGACGACTCGATCCGTGACTTCGCGCGCGCGTCGCTCAACTTCGGTCTGCAGCGCGGTTGGCCCGTCTACCTGTCGACGAAGAACACGATCCTCAAGGCGTACGACGGTCGCTTCAAGGATCTCTTCCAGGAGGTGTTCGAGGCCGACTTCCAGAAGGACTTCGAATCGCGCGGGATCACCTACGAGCACCGCCTGATCGACGACATGGTCGCGGCGGCGCTCAAGTGGGAAGGCGGCTTCGTCTGGGCCTGCAAGAACTACGACGGCGACGTCCAGTCGGACACGGTCGCCCAGGGCTTCGGCTCGCTTGGACTGATGACCAGCGTCCTGATGTCCCCGGACGGCAAGACGGTCGAGGCCGAAGCCGCGCACGGAACCGTCACGCGTCACTTCCGCCAGCACCAGGAGGGCAAGGAGACATCGACGAACCCGATCGCCTCGATCTTCGCCTGGACGCGGGGTCTGGCGCATCGCGGTCGCATCGATGGAACGCCGGACGTGGTGGACTTCGCCGAGAAGCTCGAGAAGGTCTGCGTCGACACCGTCGAAGCCGGATTCATGACCAAGGACCTGGCGCTCCTCGTCGGAGGGGACACCCCGTGGCTCACGACGCAGCAGTTCCTGGGCAAGCTCGACGAGGGCCTGCAGCAGGCCGTGCTGGGCTGAGCCCGGTTCCCTGACCCGTCAACGGAAGGGGCGCGTTCGGTGCATGCACCGGGCGCGCCCCTCGTTCGTGCTCGGCCCTGGTCGCGCTACTTGCGCGTCGTGATCGCCTTGAGGAAGGCCACCAGGTTTGCCGCGTCGCGATCGGAGAGTTCCAGCGGTTCCATCTTGCGGTCGAGGCCCGGGTTGTCGTTGCCGCCGCGCCGGTAGAACGCCACGACCTCTTCGAGCGTCGCGAGGCTGCCGTCGTGCATGTAGGGCGCCGTGTCCCCGAGGCCGCGCAGCGTCGGCGTCTTGAAGCGCCCGCGGTCGGCCTCGTCGCCGGTGTGTCCCATGCGGCCCGGTCGCGCGACGCCGTCCAGGACGCCGACACCGGTGTTGTGAAAGGCCTCGTCCGAGAAGTTCGCGCCCGTGTGGCAGCGCCAGCACTTGCCGCGACTCTCGTAGATCCAGAGGCCCGCCTGTTCCTGGGCCGTCATCGCCGTGATGTTGCCCTCGCGGAACTGGTCGTGCGGCGTGCCGCCATAGGTCAAGGAGCGCACGAAATCGGCCAGGGCTCTGGTCAGACCCTCGCGGCTCGGAGGGGCTCCCAGCTCGGACGCGAACAGGGGGGCATACACCTCGGAGTCCCGCAGCCGCGCGACCGCAGCCTCGAGGCCCAGGTCCATCTCGAGCGGATTGGCGATCGGCAGCACGACCTGTTGCTCGAGCGTCGACGCGCGCCCGTCCCACATGAACGCCTTGCCGAGCACGCGATTCAGCAGCGAAGGCGTGTTGCGTTCGGCCAGTTGGCCGTCCACGCCGACGGACAAGGCGCGGTCGTCGGCGAAGGCCAGGTCGGGTCGGTGGCACGACGCGCACGATACGGAGTGGTCGCGCGAGAGGATCGGGTCGAAGAACAGCTTGCGTCCGACCGCGACCCACTTGGCGTCCGGAGCGGAGATCCCTTCGAAGTCGATCTCGAGACCGAGGGGCGGCCAGGCGGTGGCCTCGCGCGTATGCGTGTCCTCGGGGAGGTGGGGGACACGGACCTCGTCGTCCTGGGCCAGCGCGGCGCCGCCTAGATTGAGAGTGACTATCGAAATGAAAGTCACTGCCAAGAGTGCTGCCCGGGACAGGTTCGTGCCTGCCAGCATCTTCGAGCCGTTTCGCATGACCTCAGCCTAACGATCGTCGAGCGGATTCCGTGCAAGGGCTCGGCAAGGGCCCGCCCATCGTCCGGAATCACTCCTTGGGGTCACCGTGGTTCACGTGGACGTGCAGGTGCTTCGAGTCCTGGTACTCGCCCAGGTTGGTCAGGACGCGCGCTGCTCCGTGCTCGGCCGTGACCTGGGCGGCCACGTCCCGCACGACCTGGAGCAACTCCGGAAGCAGCGTGTCCGGCGCGTCGCCCAGATCGATCAGCGAGGGCACATGGGTCTTGGGGATCACCACGATGTGCACGGGCCAGTGGGGCCGTGTGTGGTGGAACGCCAGCACGGTTTCGGTCTCCCGCACGACGTCAACTTTCGTCCTGCCGCTCAGAACTTCATCGCAGTAGAAGTCGCTCATGGATGCACCCTACCGCGTGGAACGCAAGCGGCGCGCCTCCCTATCGGGAAGCGCGCCGCGGAATCCTGGTGCAGGTCCGGGATCAGCCGGCTGCGCGCGTGTCGTCGTCCTGGAACTGCTCCGCTTCCGTGGAGCCTTCCATGGCGCTCGTCGAGGAGGCGCCGCCGTTGATCGCGGTGCGCACCTGGTCGAAGTATCCGGTGCCGACCTCGCGCTGGTGGCGGGTGGCCGTGTAGCCGTCGGTCTCGGAACCGAACTCGGCCTCTTGCAGACGGGAGTAGGCCGCCATGCCCTCGTCGCGATAGCCCGAGGCGAGCTGGAACATCGAGTGGTTCAGCGCGTGGAAACCGGCGAGCGTCACGAACTGGAACTTGTAGCCCATGGCCGCCAGCTCACGCTGGAACTTGGCGATGGTCACGTCGTCCAGGTGACGCTTCCAGTTGAAGGAGGGCGAGCAGTTGTAGGCGAGCATCTTGCCCGGGAACTGCGCGTGGATCGCTTCGGCGAAGCGCTTGGCCTCGTCGAGGTCCGGGTGGCTCGTCTCGCACCAGACCAGGTCGGCATAGGGTGCATAGGCCAGGCCGCGTGCGATGGCTTGATCGAGGCCCGCGTGCGTGCGGAAGAAGCCCTCGCTCGTGCGCTCGCCGGTCAGGAACGGCGCGTCGTACTCGTCGACGTCGGTCGTGATCAGGCCCGCCGCGTTGGCGTCGGTGCGCGCGACCAGGACGGTCGGAACGCCACACACGTCGGCGGCGAGGCGCGCGGCGTTGAGCGTCCGCACGAAGGTCGCGGTCGGAACCAGGACCTTGCCGCCCAGGTGTCCACACTTCTTCTCGGAGGCGAGCTGGTCCTCGAAGTGCACGCCCGCGGCGCCCGCTTCGATCATCGACTTCATCAGTTCGAACGCGTTGAGCGGTCCGCCGAAGCCGGCCTCGGCATCCGCCACGATCGGGGCGAACCAGTGGATCGAGTCGTCCCCTTCCGCGTGGGTGATCTGGTCCGCGCGCTGGAGCGTCTGGTTAATCTTGCGCACGACGTCCGGCACGGAGCTCACGGGATAGAGGCTCTGGTCGGGATACATCTGCCCCGCGTTGTTCGCGTCCGCCGCGACCTGCCAACCGGACAGGTAGATGGCCTTCAACCCGGCACGCACTTGCTGCATCGCCTGGTTGCCGGTCAAGGCGCCCAGCGCAGCGACGTGCTCACCGCCGTGCAGGAGTTCCCACAGGCGATGCGCGCCTTGCTCGGCGAGGGTGTATTCGATGCGCAGCGAACCGCGCAGCTTGGCGACCTCGTCGGGCTCGTAGTCCCGGCGAATGCCGTCGAATCGATGGGCGAACAGGTCGGAAGGCTCCGACCACTCAGGAAGAAAGGGAGTCGTCATTACAGCAGGCTCGAGCTCTACAGCAGCTCGTAAGCAGGGAGCGTCAGGAAAGGGTGCAGGTCTCGTGCGAGCACGAGTCGTTCGAACAATAGGGCCGCTTCGTCGAAGCGTCCTCGGGTCCAGGCCACGTCACCGATGTCGGTGCGTAGTGTTTTCATCTCGTCGGCGAGGACGCGTTGGATCAGGGCTTCATCGACGGCACCGTTGCCTTCGATGACCGCCCCGTGCCGGCGCCATTGCCAGACTTGAGCGCGGGAGATCTCCGCCGTGGCGGCGTCCTCCATCAGGTGGTCGATCGGGACGCAACCGCGTCCGGACAGCCAAGCTGCGGTGTAGCGCACGCCGACCGCCAGGTTCTGGGCCAACCCGGCGTGCGTGACCGTGCCGCTCGGGACCGCCAGGAGCTCGTCCCGCGTGATCGCCTCGCCCTCGGTGTCGAGGTGCAGCTGGTTCTGGCCGGGCATCACCGCGTCGAACTCCTCGAGTGCGATGGCGATGAGGCCCGGGTGGGCCACCCACGTGCCGTCGTGTCCGTTGCGCGCTTCACGGCGCTTGTCGTTGCGCACGCGCTGGCGCGCTGCGGCGTCCGCCTCGGCGTCACCCTTGACCGGGATCTGGGCCGCCATGCCGCCCATGGCATGGGCTCCGCGGCGATGGCAGGTGCGGATCAAGAGCTGGCTGTACGCGGCCAGGAACGGCTGATCCATGCCGACCTGCGAACGGTCGGGCAGGACGGCGCTGGCGTGACCACGCAGCGTCTTGATGAAGCTGAAGATGTAGTCCCAACGACCGCAGTTGAGCCCGACGATGTGCTCGCGCAGCTCGAACAGGATCTCGTCCATCTCGAACGCGGCGGGCAGGGTCTCGATCAGGACCGTGACGCGCACGGTGCCGAGCGGGAGACCCAACAGGTCTTGGGCCTCGAGCAGGACGTCGTTCCACCAGCGGGCTTCCCGATGGCTCTCGAGCTTGGGGAGGTACAGGTACGGCCCCGTGTTCTTGGCGATCAGCGCGTGGGCGTTGTGGAACAGGTAGAGCCCCGCATCGAACAAGGCGCCCGACATGGGGGAGCCATCGACCAGCAGGTGCCGTTCGTCCAGGTGCAACCCGCGCGGTCGGACGACCAGCGTGGCGGTCGTCTCGTTCAGTTCGTACGTCTTGCCGCTGTCCCCGTCGGTGTGGCGGATGCGACCGCGCACCGCGTCGATCAGGTTCATCTGGCCGTCGACCAGATTGCCCCACGTGGGGGACGTCGAGTCCTCGAAGTCCGCCATGTAGACGCGGGCTCCGGAGTTCAAAGCGTTGATCACCATCTTGCGATCGACGGGACCCGTGATCTCGACGCGACGGTCCTGGAGGTCGTGCGGTGCGCTGCGAACGCGCCAATGCGCTTCACGGATCGCCCGTGTCTCTTGCAGGAAGTCCGGCTTGGCTCCCGCGTCGAAGGTGGCCTGGCGCTCTTCACGTGCACGCAACAACGCAGCACGCCGCTCGCGGAACCTGCGCTCGAGGGAGCCGAGGAACTGCAGGGCCGCAGGGGTCAGAATAGCAGAACGGTTCCCTTCGAGGGATCCGACGACTTGCAGGTCGGGGCTCAGGGGGCGCGCTTCGGTAGAACGGTGTGTGGAGTCCATGGGTAGTCAGACCGGGTTCCCATCGTCACCCCGGTACGCAAAACTACCCCGTGATCCCGCTGCTGGACGGCGTCCACGAACTCGCCTCGGAACGATGCACGGCCCACCGCCAGGAAGGGTCGGTCCTGCGGGCTTCCGGAAAACGTTTCCGTTCAGGAATCGTCGCGTGCCTCGATCAGGGCGTGCGGTTCAGCGCGCGGCTCAGGGCGTGCTGCAGGTCGCTCGCACGGTAGGGCTTCTTCAGATGCTCCCCGGCGATCCCATCCAGCTCTGTCCCACGTACCTCGCCCGAGGGCGTGAGCAGGATCGGGACGTCATTGGTGGAGCGGTCCAGGAAGCGCATCAGTTCGTCGGTCCGGGGTCCGAGATCGGACGGGTCGAGGATCACCACATCCGGACGTTCTGCGTTCAAGAGGTCCAGGGCCGTAGCACAGTCCCCTGCGACACGCACGGAATGGCCGGCTCGCACCAAAGCTCGACGGGCCAACTCCCGTGTCGGCGGCTCGGAGTCGACGAGCACCACGCGGGATCCGGTCGGGCTCGAGCGTGCGTCTTCGACGTGCAGCGGGAGCAACAACGTGATCGTCGTGCCGGAGCCCTGCTGCGTGTCCAGGAACAGCGCGCCCTCGTGACTGCGTGCGATGCCGAGGACCGTCGCCATCCCGAGGCCGCGCCCATGCGCCTTGGTCGTGAAGAACGGGTCGAAGACGCGGTGCTGGGATTCGGGATCCATGCCTTTGCCGTTGTCGGTCACGCGCAGCCGCACGCGGGCTCCGGGTGCATGCGCAATCCCCGTCCATGACTTGGCGAGCTCCTCTGGGGTGCACTCGGTCAGGTCTACACCGATGCGGACAGTTCCGTCCTGTCCGCCCAGGGCTTCGCCCGCGTTCACGACCAGGTTCATCAGGACCTGATGAATCTGCGTGACATCCACGAAGACATCGGGGAGTTGAGGTGAGAACTCGAACGAGAGGGACGCGGTCTTGGGCAAGGAGGTTCGCAGGAGCCCCTCGAGTTCGCGTGTGACTTTGCGCAGGTCCCGGGCCTCGCGCGCGACCGGAGCGCGTCCGCTGTAGCTCAGCATCTGGCGGCAGAGCGCGGAGGCCCGTTCCGCGGCCGTCACGATCTCGGCCAGCAAGGGCGTAGCGTCCCCGCCGCTCCGAATCTCGTCGCCGGCGAGGTCGGCGTTGCCGAGGACGCTGACCAGGATGTTGTTGAAGTCGTGGGCGATCCCGCCCGCCAGCCGCCCGAGGCTCTCGAGTTTCTGCGTCTGCCGCAGGGACTCCTCCTCTTGCAGGCGCTTGGTGACGTCGGTCGCGATACCGACCTGCACCTGCCCCTCACTGGAGGGCTCCATACCTGCACGTGCATGCACCCAGCGGGTCTCGCCGTCCTCGCGCACGACGCGATAGGTCTGGTCGAAGGTACCCGCGCCCGAAAGACAGGCGTGGAACGCCTGCTCGAGTCGGCCGCGGTCCTCGGGGTGGACGAGGTCGAGGAACGAGGTCCCGTCGGCCAGCAGGCTGGCACACGTCCGGCCCCAGATCGTTTCGTACGCGGGGCTCACGTACAGGACCCGTTCGGGCGTGCGCACCCACAGGACGTCCTCGACGCGGTCGGCCAAGAGCGTCAGCCTTGCCTCCGCCTCACGTCGCGCGAGCTCGGCCTGTTTGCGTTGCGTCACGTCGATCAGGACGCCACGGATGCCGGACACTTCACCCGTTTCGCTGAACTGGACCTCGACGATGTTGTGGAACCAGTGGACCGCGCCGGTCGCCGAGATCAAGCGGTACTCGAGTTCGTGATCCTCGCCGCGTGCGGTCGAGGCCGCGCAGCTCGCGAGCGTGCGGTCCCGGTCCTCCTCGTGCATCAGCGACGGGAAGAACATGGGCTCGTCGATCCAGCGTTGCCCGGGGTATCCGAGCAAGCGCTCGGCGCCTCCGCTGACGAGGGTGAAGGCCGGTCCGGGGACGGCCGCTTCCCAAACGATGACGGGCAGGTCATCGAGCAGCTGGAGCCATTCGTCGCGGGGTCCTTCGTCCATACCGGTCGGGCCGTGGAGAGACCCTTCGTGGGAAGCGGCCTGGTGATCCGTGGAGAGGACACGCGGAACCGCGGAGTGGGGGAGCCCCGGGACGGACCTGGGGGATGTCCAGGCTAGGTGGAATTCAGGCGGAGGACCACCGTTTCGCTGCTGGGGCCTGTTCCCGTTCGAGACCGGGCTCTATCCTCGCCCGCCAGAACGCCATGGCATCCATCCAATCCAGAAAGGTCACCGTCGTCGGAGCCGGCTTCGTGGGCTCCACCTGCGCCCAGCTCGCCGCTTTCAAGAACCTCGCGTCCGAGGTCGTCCTGATCGACGTCCTCGAAGGTCGCCCCCAGGGCATCGCGCTCGACCTCAATCAGAGCGCCGCCGTCGAGGGCTTCCAGGCTCGTGTGATCGGCACGAACGATCCCGCGGACACCGCGGACTCGGACGTCGTGATCATGACGGCCGGACGACCGCGCAAACCGGGCATGAGTCGCTCGGACCTGCTCGAGGTCAATGGTCGCATCGTCGCCACCGTCGCCGAGTACGTGCGACGGTTGAGCCCCGAGGCGATCGTCATCGTCGTGACGAACCCGCTCGACTCGATGGTGTCGTTGATGCGCCACTGCCTGGGCTTCCCCGCGCGGCGTGTAATCGGCATGGCCGGCGTGCTCGACTCGTCGCGCTTCTGCTGGTTCATCCGCGAGGAGACCGGCGCCGCCGTCCAGGACGTCAACGCGATGGTGCTCGGTGCGCACGGCGACTCGATGGTGCCGATGCCGAACTACTGCACCGTCAACGGGGTCCAGGTCGCCGACCTCGTCAAGGCCGATCGCATGGACGCGATGGCCGACCGCACCCGACACGGGGGCGCCGAGATCGTCGGGCTCCTGAAGACCGGCAGTGCGTGGTACGCGCCCGCATCGTCCGCGGTCGCCATGGCCGAGTCCATCTTGAACGACGCCCAACGTCTGATGCCTTGCGCTTGCTTGATGAACGGCGAATTCGGGTTCGAAGGGGTCTACATGGGAGTCCCCGCCATCCTCGGGTCCGAGGGCGTCCAACGCATCGTCGAGGTGCCCCTGACGGCCGAAGCGCGCGCCCAACTGCAGAAGACGGCGGGCGCCGTCCAGAACGACGTCGAGGCGCTGCGCGACCTCGGCTTGATGTGATTCCCTGCTGGCTCGCAGCCAGTCCAACCCTTGCACTTGGGTCCCCTGCGTCGATGCCGGCGCGGGACCCCTTGATCGATGACCGACACCGCCACCATGTCCAAGCAGCCCACTCGCACCGAATCCGATTCCATGGGACCGGTCGAGGTTCCGATCGACGCTCTTTGGGGCGCTCAGACCCAACGCAGCCTCCAGAACTTCCGCATCGGAGGTCACCGCTTCCCGCGCGCGATGGTGCGTGCGCTCGGCATCGTCAAGAAGTGCGCCGCCCAAGCCAACATCGACCTCGGCGAGCTCGAGATGCTCGACGGGCCGCAGCGTGAGGCGCTCTTGAACGCGGCCGACGAGGTCGTGCGTGGCGACCACGACGCGATGTTCCCGCTGGTCGTCTGGCAGACCGGCTCGGGCACCCAGTCGAACATGAACGCGAACGAGGTCATCTCGAACCGCGCCATCCAGATGCTGGGCGGCGAGCTCGGCAGCAAGACCCCGATCCACCCGAACGATCACGTCAACCGCGCCCAGTCGTCCAACGACACGTTCCCGACGGCGATGCACGTCGCTACAGCCGAGGAACTGGTGCACCGGATGATCCCGGCGCTCGACGCCCTGGCCGACGCGTTGCAGCGCAAGGCCGACGCTTGGGGCGACACGGTCAAGATCGGCCGGACGCACCTCCAGGACGCGACGCCGTTGACGATGGCCCAAGAGGTGGGTGGTTGGGTCCAGCAGGTGCGCGACGCGATCCGCGCCATCGAGAGCACGCTCACCGGCGTCTTCGAGCTGGCGCTCGGCGGCACCGCGGTCGGCACCGGACTGAACACGCACCCGAAGTACGCCGCCACCGTGGCGGGCAAAATCGCCACCGAGACGGGCCTCGCGTTCGTCACGGCGCCCAACAAGTTCTCGGCACTGGCCGCGCACGACGCGTTGGTCTTCGCACACTCGTCCTTGCGCATGACGGCGGGTGCCCTCATGAAGATCGCCAACGACGTGCGCTGGCTCGGTTCGGGTCCGCGTTGCGGTTTGGGCGAGATCAAGCTGCCCGCGAACGAGCCGGGTTCCTCGATCATGCCCGGCAAGGTCAACCCGACCCAGTGCGAGGCGCTGACGATGGTCTGCGCCCAGGTCATGGGCAACGACACCGCCGTCGGCGTGGCCGGCAGCCAGGGCAACTTCGAGCTCAACGTCTACAAGCCCGTCATCGTCCACAACCTGATGGAGTCCGTCGCGATCCTGTCGGACGCCTGCGACTCGTTCCGCACGAACTGCATCGACGGCCTCGAGCTCGACGCGAACCGCGTCGACTCGTTGATGCGCGAATCGCTCATGCTGGTGACGGCGTTGAATCGCCACATCGGCTACGACAACGCGGCCAAGGTCGCCAAGAAGGCCTACGAGGACAACACGACGTTGCGCGTGGCTTGCGAAGCGCTGGGCCTGATGACCGGCGAGGCGTTCGACGCCGCGGTGATCCCGACCGATATGGTTGGGCCCCGCAAGGACAGTTGACTCCGCGGGCCCCGGACGCGCGCCACGCTTCGACGAACGCCCACCGGCGTTCTTCGGAGCGCGGCGCGCTGCGTTGGAGAGCTTCCGATGACGGACGTCGGTGGGAACGGGGGTAGGATCAGCGGTCCGCAGTTCCGTGTCCCACCTCTCGTCTCCATCATGAAGTTTCACCGCGCCCGTCGTACCCCAGCTCTGATCCTGGTCTGCCTCACCGGGTTGTGCGCCGCCTCGTTCGCGTCGCGGGGAACCGTGCCTGTCCAGGACGACGATCCGGAAGGCCCGAAACTGCACGACGTCGCAGGTGCGGTGAAGTGGATCGAGGGCAAAGGCGGCAACATCGCCGTCCAGACGGGACAGGACGGACCGCTTGTGATCGACACGCAGCTCGCGAGGGACCGCGAGGTCGTCGTCGCCGCGATCCAGGCAGCGTCCGGAGGTCCCGTGCGGCTCTTGATCAACACGCACTGGCACGCCGATCACACGGGCAACAACGAGCCCTTCGGTGACAAGCAGGCGTTGATCGTCAGCCACGCGAACGTGCGCGCACGCTTGAGCGGGAGCGAGCGGATCGAGGGGCGTCGGGCCGACGACACGCCGCCCTCGGCTCTTCCCGACATCGTCTTCGACGACGCGTTGACGCTGCACTGGAACGGCGAACGCATCGAGCTCGAGCACGTCGGACCGGCGCACACCGACGGCGACTCGATCGTCTGGTTCCACGGATCCAAGGTCGTGCACCTGGGGGACCTGTTCTTCGCGGGCAAGTTTCCCTTCATCGATCTGGCCAGCGGGGGCAGCGTTCGCGGCATGTTGACCGAGGTCAGCGACCTGGCCGAGCGCATCGACGGGACCTGGACCCTCATCCCCGGCCACGGACCCGTCTGCGGCCGGGCCGAGTTGATCGAGTTCCGCGACATGTTGGCCACCAGCATCGAGCGCGTGGCCGCGGCCGTCGAAGCGGGGAAGGACTTCGAGACCCTCTTCGGCGAATCTCCGCTGGACGACTTCGGAGCCTCCTGGGGTGCGGGATACATGGATCCCGAACGGTTCCTGAAGGTCCTCTACCAGGACCTGAATCGCTGACCCGGCCGACCCCGGACGCGGGTTCGGGCGAGAAATCGGGTTCCGGGCTCCATTATCGAGGCCGGAATGCTGCTCCAGGGTGGCGCGCGCGCTCCCCGCAACTTAGGATCTTCGCCCCGAACCGGCACAGGCGCCCACTTGGTGCCCGCCCCTTCCGGACCGAACCATGAAGCTCAAGATCCGCAACAGCAAGTCGAAGAAGTGCAAGAAGACCGGCTTCCGCACCCGCCAGAAGACCGCTGGAGGCCGCAAGGTCAACAAGCGTCACCGCGCCCGCCACGGCTCCATCTGAGCGCTTTCCGGTCCCGCCTCGCTCGGCCTTCGCCAGCGACCGCGTGATCGGCACACCCTGTCCAAGGACGGGGCGACGTTGCGAACGGGCCTGGCCCGGATCGCACCCTGGAACAACCGCCTCACGAGGGCGGTTGGTTCGTAGGCGGAGGCTTGCGCCGCGACCTGAGGACTGGCTACGCCGCGACCCGAGGACAAGCGACGCAGCGACCCGGAAGCCGGAAACGCCGCGACCTGAGGACCGAATCCCCCGCGGCCGCGCGGTCGGGAAACGCAGACGCCGTGTGCCCGGCCCATGGCACGTTTCGACGAGCGGCGTGCGCAGTGCCTCCCGCGCTCAGACGAGTCGTTCCCAACCGCGCGTCAGCACGCGTTGCAGGATCGAGAGGCCGCGGGCGACCTCCTCACGGCTGGGTGGGGTGCCCAGCGACAGGCGTACCGCGTTGGGGGCCTCCCCGCGACCGGGGGTGAACGCCTGGGACGGGGACACCAGGACACCGGCGCTGCGGGCCGTACGCGCGAAGCGCTCGGACGTCCAAGGCTGCGGCAGTTGGAACCACAGGTGCGGGACGCCGGGCTGCACGCTGTGCGCTTCGAGACCCAGCGTCCGCGCGCACAGTTCACGGCGCGCGGCGGCCTCGCGCCGCTTCCAGGCGGCGATGCGTTGCGCGGTCCCGTCGTGGATCCAGTGCGACGCCAGGTCCGCCAGGGCGGGGGCCGCCATCCAGGTCGTCGCGGACACCGTCGTCGCCAGCCGATCGATCCAGTCCCCGCGGTCCGGAGCGACCAGGTATCCGATGCGCAGGCCCGCGCCCATGCCCTTGGCCGTGCCGACGAGCCGGAACGTGCGCTCGGGGGCGAGGGCGGACAGCGGTTCGGGATGCGGGTCGGCGGCGTAGGCGTACGAGTCGTCTTCGAGGATCCACAGGTCGTGCTCGCGCGCGACTTCGACGATGGCCTTGCGCCGCTCCAACGACGAAACGCTGCCGGTGGGGTTCTGGGCCGTGGGCATGCAGTAGAGCACGCGCGCCTCGCTGCGACGGGCGGCGGCGCGCAGGGCCTCGGGATCGATGCCGTCGTGGTCGAGGCTCACCGCCACCGGGTGCAGGTGCTGGAACGAAGCCAGCGCATGCAGTCCCGGGTAGGTCAGTTCCTCGACCAGGAACCCGTCGCCCGGCGAACACAGGATGCCCAGGCACAGGCTCATCGCATGCTGGACGCCCATCGTGACCACGACCCGTTCCGGATCCGGTTGATCGCCGCCGAGCTGGCCGGCCAGGATCGCTCCGGCCTTGCGGTGCTCGTCGAGGCCCAGAGCGTCGTAGCCACGGTCCAGGTGCAGGGCGCGTGGATCCTCGGCCGCGGCGCGCAACCAGGGCGTCGGGTCGGCGATGTCCGTGCCGGTCCAGGGCAGGTTGAAGTTGAAGTCGACGGCGCGCGAACCTTCGGTCGGTTCGGGGGCACGCGGGCCTGTGACCTTGTCGACGGCGCTGACGAACGTGCCCCGACCGACCTCGCCCTCGACCAGGCCCCGCCGGGCGGCCTCGCGATAGCCCCGCGTGACGGTCATCACGTTGACCCCCATGACTCCAGCCAGGCTGCGATGGGTCGGCAGTCGCTCGCCCGCCTTGAGACGCCCCGAGCGAATGTCCGTCGCCAGCGCATCCGCCAGCGCGATGTAGAGGGGAACGCGCTCGGACAGCGATGCAGGGGACCAGGGGGTCATTTCGGAGGGTGGGCAGGCATTGGGGATGCGTGTGGCGCCGTGTCGGTCGGACAATCTGGCGGGCGGGCACACGCTGGGACTCCTTTTGTACCCCGGGTGCGATGGGGAGCTACGGACAGAGCGTTTCGTAGGCGCTCAATCCCGTTACGGAACGCCGATCGCATGGGACTGGCCTAGCTCGCTCCGCAAACCGGCCGAAGTGCTCCCCTTTGCCCCCCAGGGGCCTTCGGCTCTCGCCTGCACATGCACTCTGCACCCCCTGGGGCTGGTCGCCGCCGATTGCGGAGCGAACTAGGCCAGCCTCCGTTCAGGGAGCGGGGGGGCGGAAGGCGCGGGCCAGCGTCAGGTCCTGGCCGCGGTACGACCCGCCCGAGCGCCCCATGCCGTACAGCTGATCCGGCCGTCCGTCGGTGCGGAAGAACTGCAGCCGGAAGAACACCTGGCCGTCCTCGACCAGGAAGGGCACGTCGTGCGCGCGCACCTCGAGCACCGCCGGCGTGCCGCACCCGGCGGGCCGGCCCTGTTCGTCCTCTTCCCATCCGAAACCGTTGTCGAAGAAGCCCGCGTAGTTGTTGCGCAGTTCCCCGATGCCGATGTCGACGGGCAGCATCTCGGCGGCCAGGTGCGGAGGGATGCGCAAGCGCTCGCGGCTGGCGAACAGGTAGAAGCTGCCCGGCGCGAGGATGCAGTGGCCCTTGGGCGCGTGAACCGCTTCCCAGAACTCGGCGGGGTCGTGCACCCCGGATTCCGCAAAGCGGACGGCGGCCGTGTGGGGTGCCGCGCGCCAGCCGGCGGGGTCGCGTCCGGCGAGTCCGACGCGCATCTCGAGTCCGCCGGCGTGGTCGAAGCGCACCTCGTCGACTCCGAGCGGGCGATCCCCGTCGAAGCACAGGGGCGTGTCCTCGTAGATCGCACGCAGTTCGTCGGTCGTCAGGCTCGCGTCGCCGCGGGACAGGCGCACCTGGCAGAGGCGATCCCCGCGATGCAGGCGCACGGGGAACGAGAGGGGGGAGACCTCGAGCCAGAGCGGACCGGAGTAGCCCTCCGGAGCCTCGTCGAAGCGCGGGTGTCCGGGGACGAGTACGCGGGTGAACAGGTCGCAACGTCCGGTGGAGGAGCGGGGGTTGAAGCGCGCGCGGACCCCGGGCGGAAGCGCCAGTTCCTCCTCGAGCGGGATCAGGTAAACGAGGCCCTTCTCGAGCACGGCGCCGTCCCCGTTCAGGTCGAGCGCGACGGAGCCCAGGGTGGCCAGGCGCTCCTCGACCGGGACGCGGCCGGGCAGGAAACCGGCCCGGATCCGGTGGGCCTTCTGGCCCAGCCGCAGGTCGACGCTGGCCGGCTGCACCTGGGACCGAGCGATCTCTGGGGCGCCCGGACCGGGCCTCAGGACCGTGCCCAGGGAGCTCAGCAGGTCGCGATCGACCAGGATCGAAGGGGCGGAATCAGGGTCCGTGGGGGAGGTCTGCATGGGGATTCCGGGCCGTGGAGCCCCGGGCGTGTCCGGCGTGGTGGTGGCGCTGGGCCGCCGTGGATCCTGCTCGGAGCCACGGATCGCCGGCAAGAGTAGCGATCCCACGGAGGACCGCTGGCTCCAACCTCGATCCTCGCGTGGAAAGGCTGGGAACGTGCGGGTATCTTGGCTCGCCTCGAACACGGCCAGGGGCTCCGAAATCGGCGCACGCCGACCCACCGGACATGCCCGGCCGATCCCACGCAGCCCGACCGGCTGCTGCCCAACACCGGGCGATTCCATCCATGAAGATCCACGAATACCAGGCCAAAGGCCTGCTGGCGAAGTACGGCCTGGCCGTGCCCGACGGACGTGTCTGCAAGACCGTCGACGAAGCCGTCGCCGCCTACGAAGCGCTCCCCACGGAGATCTGCGTCGTCAAAGCCCAGATCCACGCCGGCGGGCGCGGCAAGGGCGGCGGCGTCAAGCTCGTCAAGAACGCGGGTGAGTGCCGCGAGGCCGCCGAGGCGATCCTCGGCATGAACTTGATCACGCATCAGACGGGCCCCGAGGGTCAGCTGGTGCGCACGTTGTGGGTCGAAGCCGGCTCGCGCATCGCCAAGGAGTACTACATCGGCATCGCGATCGACCGCGAGCAGCAGTGCCCCGTGATGATGGCCTCCAGCGAAGGCGGCATGGAGATCGAGACGGTCGCCGAGAACACCCCCGAGAAGATCCTGAAGGCGGCGTTCTCGCCGACGACGGGGCTCAGTGAGGCCGACGCCAAGCGCCTCGCCGCGGGCATCGGCATGCCGGCCGAACTGGTCGAGGATGCCGCGGGGTTCCTGATCGGTCTGGCAAAGATGTTCTGCGACCTCGATTGCTCGCTGGCCGAGATCAACCCGCTCGTCCACACCGAGGACGGTGAGGTCATGGCGCTCGACGCCAAGGTCAACTTCGACTCGAACGGCCTGTTCCGTCACGAAGAACTGCTCGAGCTGCGCGACCTCCACGAAGAGGACGAGAAGGAGATCGAAGCCAGCAAGTTCGACCTGTCCTACATCGCCCTCGACGGCAACATCGGTTGCATGGTCAACGGCGCCGGCTTGGCGATGTCCACGATGGACGTCATCCAGCTGTACGGCGGCGAGCCCGCCAACTTCCTGGACGTGGGGGGCGGCGCCACGCGCGAGAACGTCACCGCCGCGTTCAAGATCATCCTGTCCGACCCGAAGGTCCAGGGCGTCCTGGTCAACATCTTCGGCGGCATCATGAAGTGCGACATCATCGCGAACGGCGTGATCGAGGCGGTCAAGCAGATCGACCTCAAGGTGCCGCTGGTCGTCCGCCTCGAAGGGACCAACGTCGAGATGGGCCGAGAGCTCCTCGAGAACAGTGGCTTGCCGATCATCGGTGCCACCGACCTCGACGACGCCGCCAAGAAGATCTGTGCCCAACTGCAAGGAGCCTGAACCATGAGCATCTTCGTCAACAACGACACCAAGCTGATCTGCCAGGGTTTCACCGGCAAGACGGGCACGTTCCACTCACGCCAAGCGATCGAGTACGGCACGAACATGGTCGGTGGCGTCAACCCGCGCAAGGCGGGCACCGAGCACCTGGACCTGCCCGTGTTCGGCACCGTCGCCGAGGCCAAGGCCGCGACGGGCGCCAATGCGACCGTCCTCTACGTTCCGCCGCCGTTCACCGGCGCCGCGATCCTGGAAGCGATCGAAGCCGAGATGGAGTTGATCGTCACGATCACCGAGGGCGTCCCCGTCCTCGACATGGTCCGGGTCGTCGAAGCCCTTGAGGGTTCCAAGTCCCGACTGATCGGCCCCAACTGCCCCGGCGTCATCACGCCGGGTGAGTGCAAGATCGGCATCATGCCGGGCTACATCCACAAGAAGGGCCGCGTCGGCGTCATCAGCCGCTCGGGCACCTTGACCTACGAGGCCGTCTGGCAACTGACCAGCCGCGGTATCGGTCAGTCGAGCTGCGTCGGCATCGGTGGCGATCCCGTCAACGGCACGAACTTCATCGACTGCCTCGAGGCCTTCAACAACGACCCCGAGACCGACGCGATCGTGATGATCGGCGAGATCGGCGGAACGGCCGAGGAGGAGGCGGCCGATTTCATCGCGGCCAACATCAAGAAGCCGATGGTCGGCTTCATCGCCGGAGCCACCGCGCCCCCCGGCAAGCGCATGGGCCACGCCGGCGCGATCATCGCGGGCGGCAAGGGCACAGCCAAAGAGAAGGTCGCCGCGCTCGAGAAGGCCGGCGTCACGATGAGCCCCAGCCCGGCGCGTTTGGGCGAGCTGATGGAAGCTCGCCTGCGCGACGCGAACCTGCTGGAAGGCGCCGGAGCCTAATTCCACTGGGATCCCCACAGAACGGCGCGTTTCTCCCCGGGGAGGCGTGCCGTTCTTCGTTCGATCCCACCCCGAGATCGGCTTCACCTACTGCGATGCCCTTTCAACGCCCGCCTGCCGACCCGAGCGCCACCGACCACAGCGAGGGTCTGGACAAGCTCGTCGTTCGGCGTCATCGCGAGGTTTGTCTTGGATTCGTCATCAGTGCCCTGGTGACGTTCGGCCTGCAGATGCTCGTCTTCGGGGTTTGCTTCCAGGGGATGACCTGGCTCGGTGGGTACCTCCTGCTGACCTGGGCGCTCTACGCCGCCGTGCGAGGGTTCCGGATGGGCCAGGTGATCGCAGGGCACACGTTGCGGCTGCACTCGGGGCCACCCGTCATCGCGGGGATGGTCTTCGCAACCGCCTGCACGCCCTTCGCGTTGATGGCACTGAGGGAATCGGTCTAAGCCGCACTCCGGTTCGACCCGGCCCACCTCTGCGTGGTCCAATGGCCTCATGGTCATGCCGCCCGAGGACGATGCTCCCCAACCGCTTCCCGGGGGCGAGCCCGACGACTCCGCGGAGTCTCCCTACGCTCCTCCCGTCAACGAGCCGGACGCGAAGGCTCTCAACGCGGACATCCGGATCTCCGCCGAGCAGCGTCAGCTGCATACGGGGTTGGGCGTGGTCGTGGGGATGATCCTGGCTGGCGTGACCTGGACCGTGCTCGCGTTGGTCTCGCCCATATCCGTCCGCGATTGGACGGCTTACCAGTGGGGCGAGAACACCGTCAACTGGATCGTCGCCCTCTGGTTGCCGGGGGGATTCGTGTACGTCCCCTTGGCTCGCAAGTTGTCCGCTCCTGGAGGGGAAGGTGTCCGAGGTGGACTGCTCTTCGGTTTGTTCCTGTGCCCGTTCCTGTGGAGTGTCGCGGTCTCCATGTTCGCCTGACCCGCATGCGGAATGCTGCACGTCGCTCCCTCCTTCCCTTCCATCGAGCTCCAGATGGGTTAGAGAAGAGTATGGACCCCGCGGATCGCCTTCACCTTCCACATCCCGACAATCCCTTCGTTCCGACGCTCCTTGCGAGGGCTCCCAGGAACGAACTTCGGGAGCAGCGGTCTCGCGAATTCGGTTGGGCCTTTCTTGGCGCCGCCTTGGCTCCGCTCTTCGCCGCCCTGGTTCTCGGGTCGGCTCTCGCGATCGTGCATGGGAAAGGTGCATCCGAGGCCGTCGATTTCATGTGGATCCAATGGCGACCCTTGACCGTCGGGATCGGCTTGTTGGCCATGACGCTCTGCAGCGAGTACGTGTCGGATCAAGCGCGGAGTGGCGCGCTTTGGGGGACGCTCTTCGCGTGGGTGATCACGCCGCTCGCCCTCGAGGGAATGGGGTCCTGGACGGCCTAGGGTTCGCTCAGATGTGGGGGGGCAGCAACAGAACGGCGGCCGAGACGCGAG
>TARA_R110002096_G_scaffold191185_5_pt1 | contig 45678 bp, 31 predicted proteins | sample TARA_R110002096 | Tara Oceans TARA_R110002096 (sample SAMEA4397295) | marine metagenome | biome: Polar Biome; feature: [DCM] deep chlorophyll maximum layer (ENVO:01000326); material: water (ENVO:00002006), including particulate matter (ENVO:01000060) such as... | depth 35 m
GCAGGGCAACTGGGGAGAGGCCGCGGGCTACTACGACGCCGTCATCCAGAACAGCGTCCCCCTCGATCGCGCCGAGTGGGAGCAGAAGAAGGAGGACTACGGTCTCGGAGCCGCAGAGGTCCAGACGTTCTTCGAGATCATGACGATCGCGCTGCCCGGCCTGACCAAGGCCTACGTCAGCACCGATCAGACCGACAAGGCCGTTCAGTACTCGATCCACCTCATCAACGTCCTGCGCACGGAAGGTGCGAACCTCGACCGCGACGGCTACGAGGCCCTGCTGTCCGCAGCGCGCATGTTGATCCAGGTCGGCGGCTACGTCGGCGGTGACTTCGGCGACTGGCAAGGCAAGTGGTACGCCACCGAAGAGGAGATGAAGGAAGAGGTCCGGAACCGGCGCATGCACAACGACGCGATCACGGTCGCGATGGAGATCGCGAATCAGGTCAACGACGAGAACCAGGGCGAGTGGCTGCAGATCCTGGCCCAGAAGCTGATCTCGGACATCTCGACCATGCCGGGCATGACCCTCGAGCCGATCATGGTGCTCGACGCGGCCCAGGGTGAGCTCTATTCGGGCAACGAGAACCTCGCTCTCGAGATGCTGCGTGGCGTGCTGACGACGCTGCAGTCCGCCGACGACGCCACCAAGCTCGAGCTCGGTGCGCGCACGCTCAACCTGATGGGCACCGCGTACAAGAAGACCGACCGCGATTGGGAAGCGGCCTTCGCCTTCGAGGCAGCCGTGCGCGAGTTCGGTGGCGACGAAGAGATGGACGCGAAGAACGCCAAATCGTTCCTGTCAGCCATCACCCAGATCAAGCGCAAGGCCGGCGATGAGGCCACCGACTACAACGACATCCTCGCGCTCGAGCGCGCGGCCGAGAACCTCGTTCAACAGAACCCCGGTGCATCCGGAGCCGGCGAGGATGGCATCCATTGGAACCGTGCCCAGCGCGCGTATGCCAAGGGCGACTACGAGGGCGCCCGGCGCGAGTACATCCAGGTCTCCAACGAGTACACGAACTACGAGATGGCCGTCGTGCTCGGTGCGACCTGCCTCTACTACATCGACAAGTTCGAGGACGCCCTCGGCGAGTTACAGAACTACCTGACCGTCATCGTTCCGGACCCGGCGAACGCCAGCGACAGCCCCTCGCGCCAGCAGGTGCGTGACACGGCGATCGGGCTGGCGACGTACTTCGTCGGCCTCTGCCACTACAACGGCACCCAGGACTGGGCCGCGACGATCGCGACCCTGAAGGGCTACGAGACGAAGTTCGGCGATGCTCCCGACGAGCGCCGCAACCTGGCGATGGACCTCGTCGTGCGCGCCAAGATCGAGTTGAACGATCTCAAGGGCATGCTCGCCTCGTTCGATGCGATGCAGAAAGCGTTCCCCGGAACGAGCATCACGAACGACCGCGCCCAGAACGTCTACATCCAGCTGGCCAAGGAGTACGAGGGCACCGCCAAGCAGGAGACCCTGCGCTTGATGGCCGACCTCCTCGCACTCAGCACCGGCGGCACGGCGAAGCCCGACTACGCGGCGCTGCGCAACCTGTCACGCCACTGGGCCGACCTGGGCGAGTTCAAGAACTCCGAGAAGGTGCTGCTGCGCATCATCGACCTCTACGGCGACGATCCCAAGATCGGCGACCAGGTCCGCCAGCGAGTCCTCCCGGACCTCGGCCACATCTACCTCGCCCAGCGCGATGTGCAGAAGGCCAAGGCCACGCTCGACCCGCTCGTCCTCGACGACGACAACCGCCCGACGCGGGCGGTCCTCAACGACTGGTCGCGCGCGTTGACGGGTTGGATCGAGATGGAGAACGGTCGCTTGATCGAGATCCCGGGCGCCTCCGGCTCCGCCGACGACTTCCAGCTGGCGGTCGACAAGCTCGATGCCCTCTCCCGCTCGCGCACCCTCACCAAGTGGGTCGATTGCAGCTGGTTCGAGATCAAGTTCCGCGTGGCGTTCACCTACTACGCGTGGAGCCGCATCGACAGCAGCAAGCTCTCATCGGTGCAGAGTCAGCTCAGCCAGATCACGACCAACTTCTGCGAGGACTGGTCCTGCATCAACAACTGTGAATTGCCCACGGACGACGAAGGGGATGCGGCCACGGCCGACGACCTGAAGCGCTGGTTCCAGTGGCTCGCCAGCCGCTGATGGGCCCCCTCCACCTCCCCTCCCCCCGACCTTTCGACATCCAACCGACACGGACCGCTTCCGGCGCCCTTCCAAGGCGCCCCCAGCACGCCGGCTTCCTCGGGCGCTCCGGCGCCTCCACCGACTCCTCCTTCGGCGTCGGCCCTCGGCAGCCCGCTTCGAGACCCCATTCGACCCACTCGGTTGTGAGCCCCAAGACCCCCGCTATCATGTCCCGCCCCACCATGGACGGCTTCCCCTCGACCTCCCCGCGCCCTCTTCAGCTTTCCCGCATGGGCAAGCTGGCGAGCCGTGTTCCCTTCGCTGCGCTCGCCGCTTCCGTAGGCATGTCGTTGGGCCTGTCCACTGCGGTGGTCGCCACCACTGCGCTGGTCGCCACCACCAACTCGGCCGTCGCGTCCCCCATGGCCGCGCCCGCCCAGGACACGCCCGATCAGATCTGGCGTGTGGATCCGCGCAACGGCCGCATCCGCACCCTGCAGGGAACGGTCACGGTCAACAGCTTGACCGAAGTCGTCATCAAGATCGGTGACCGCGACAACAAGTACACCTCGGCCGAGGTCATCGAGATCCAATGGGGCAGCGTTCCGCCGTCCTACCGTGACGGCAAGCTGCTCGCCGAGCGCAACGACTACGAGGCCTCGGTCGCGAGTTACCGCACGGCGGCAGGCGATGCGTCGGGTCGCGAAGTGGTCCAGGCCGAAGCGCGTTTCCGCGCCGCACAGACCCTGCTGGCCTGGGGCACCCAGGACTCCGCCCAGTTCGCCGAATGCGTGCGCGAGGTCGACCGCTTCCTCTCCGATCATTCCGGGAGCGCCCGCGTCCCCGAGGCACGCTATCTGAAAGCGCGCGCGCTGCACCTCACGGGCGACGCCGCCGGTGCCGCAGCCGGATTCCAATCGCTGTACCAGACGGGCTCGGCGGGAGATGCACCCGGCTACGACAAGGGCTTCTGCCTGGACGCCGGCCTCGAGGCCGCATGGGCCTTCCTCGATGCGGGCGACACGCAGTCCGCTCGCTCGCTGTTCACCTCGCTCGGCAGCGGCTATGCCGGCCTGATCGGCGAGAAACAAGATGCCGCGCCCGCTGAGCTCCAGCGCTTGCGTGACGCCGCCGACGTGGTCTCCACCGGCGAGGGTTTCTGCCGACTGGTCGGCGACCAGACCCAACAAGCGCGCTCGTTCTTCGAATCGAAGGCGCGCGACCGCAATCTGGGAGCCGCCGGGCGCTCCGCCGCTGGCTTGGGCCTGGCCCAGACCCTGCTGGCCGAGGGCAAGCACCGCAAGGCCCAGATCGAGTTCGCCCGCGTGGCAGCTCTCGACCACACGAGCCGTGACCGTACGGCCCGTGCGAACGTTGGCTTCGCTGAAGCCACCATGCAGCTAGGGGACGGAGACGCGGCCGATGAGGCCCGTCGTCGCCTGACCCTGGTCGTGGAGCAATATGGCGATACCCCCGCTGCGAAGCGGGCCGCGACCCTGCTGAACTAGACCGCTCGTACTTCCAACCGTATTCGAAGGGGCGTACGTCCTCGAACCGACACCGCCCTCCCTTCGACCCAGCCCGTTCGGGCCGGCTCCCCCGCCGACCGGAACACCCACCCCCCGATCCCTTAGGACCATCTTGGTCATGAACATCAAGCTCTCCCCCAACTCCCTCCTTCAGCGCATGGCTCCGGCCCTGACCGCGGGCGCGCTCTTCCTTGCAACGTCGGGCAACGCCCTCGCGCAGGACGCCCCCGCGAAGCCCCCGGCCAACGAACAGAGCGTCGGTGACCTCATCGTCGACTCGGGTGCCGTTGGTTGGATCATCATCGTGCTCTCGGTCGTCGCGCTCGCGATCGTCATCGAGAACTTCGTCTCGCTGAAGCGTGACAAGCTCGCACCGCCCGACATCATCGACGAGATCCAGGCCCTGTTCGACGAAGAGCAGTTCCAGGAAGCGATGGAGCTCTGCGAGAACGAGCCCAACTACTTCACCCGCGTCTGCGGCGCCGGCATCGCCAAGATCGGCCACCAGTTCGAGACGATCGAGAAGTCGCTCGAAGAGATGGGCGACGAGGAGTCGATCAAGCTTCACCAGAAGATCGGTTGGCTCTCGCTGATCTCGAACGTCGCGCCCATGATGGGTCTGCTCGGTACGGTCGGCGGCATGGTCGAGGCGTTCAACACGATCGCCTCGTCCGGTGGCCAGGCCTCCCCCGCCGAACTCGCCGGTGGTATTTCCAAGGCGCTCCTGACGACCATGTTCGGTCTGATCGTCGCCATCCCGGTCACGGCCGCGTTCGCCTTCCTGCGCAACCGCATGGTCAAGACGATCATCGAGCTCGGCGCCATCACGGAGGACCTCTTCGAGCGCTTCCGCGAGCAGTCGTAGTCAGGTCGGGCTCCTCGGGTTCGCCCCGAGGGACCCACCCCCAGACTCGAACGGGCCTCCTCACGGGTGCTGGACACGCTCCAGCACCCCGCCAGGCCCTCTCGGGTCCGATTCGACCACCCTCTTCCATCCACACGATCCGCCGCTGAACCCGACGCAGCCTGATCCGTTCCCACGGATCCCCCCGTTCCCACCACGTACGGCGGACCCCATGCCCACGCGGGCAGACCGCGACTCTCCTGACCTCAGGACACCATGAACCTTGCCAAGCACGATCCCGAGACCGAGATGGAGATGAACATGACGCCGATGATCGACGTCGTCTTCCTCCTGATCATCTTCTTCATGATCATCACCGACATGACCCAGCAGGACCTCGAGGACCTGACGCTGCCCATGGCCGTCCACGCGGTCGAGGACAAGCCGCTGCCTGGGGAGAACCGACCCGTCGTCAACATCAAGTTCGATGGGAAGACGATCGTGAAGAGCAAGGTGATCTACGACGAGGAGCAGTGGGGTCGCGACACCTCCAAGCTCGACCTCGCCCTCAGTGGTATGGCGGACCGGATGAAGAAGGAACACCTGACCGAGGGCGACACCAGCAGCCCCCTCGTTCCTGCTGATGCCATCCTGGTCCGTGCCGACGAGAGCACCCCCTTCAAGTTCGTTCAAACCATCCTGACGACCTGCGGTCAGCAGCACATCTCCATCTGGAAGGTGCAGCTCGCCGTCTCCGTCCCCGAGGAGGACAAGTAGAGATGTCAGCCATCATGAAAGAACTGGCGGCCGAAGAGGTCGAGATGGAGATGACGCCGATGATCGACGTCACCTTCCTGCTCTTGATCTTCTTCATGTGCACGCTGAAGTTCAAAGTGCTCGAGGGCAAGCTCGCGGCCTACCTCCCCAAGGACGTCGGCGTGAACTCGTCGCAGGCGGAGCCGATCGAGAAGGTCGAGATCCTGATTCGCGTGCGCGAGGCCGGCCTCAAGCTGTCGGGCGACGGCAAGGAGCTCTACGACGATCCCACCGGTAAGAAGCGCCACACTTGGAACCGCAATCCCGCCAAGGGAACCGTGCGACTCCTCGAGTACAGCATCATGGGCTTCCGCACGAACGATATCGTCGAGGTCGAGGACCGACTCACGAAGATCCACACGCAACGCGCCGCCCAACTGGCGATCACGAACCCGGACAAGAAGGTCCCGGCCACGATCGACGCCCGCGGCGACACGGTCTACGGGGACATCACTCCCCTGCTCGACGCCGCCCTGAACGCTGGCTTCGAGGACCTGACGTTCGTCGGTCGCTTCGAGGACCACATCAACAAGTAGTCGCTGCCGCAACACGCAGCGCGCAGGGCCGGATCGGGACCTGCGACGCTGCACCTGCCGGCAACTTCGGTTCACCGCCCTGCACTCCTCGGAGTGCAGGGCGGTTCGCATTGCATCGGCGGTATGCCTGCGTAACGCAGGGTTCCGCAACCCCAAGCGAAATTGAACCTCCACCCGTCCACTCCGTCCTCGAATGCAAGCGCTGAATCCCAACGCCTCCACGCAACCGAGGACCCACATGACGCAAGTGACGAACGACCTGGCCCGCAAGGAATCCCGCATGGAGATGACGCCGATGATCGACGTCACCTTCCTGCTCCTGATCTTCTTCATGTGCACGCTGAAGTTCAAAGTTCTCGAGGGGAAGCTCAGCTCCTTCCTGCCCAAGGACGTCGGCGTCTCGAACCAGACGTCCATGCCCGTGGAGAAGGTCGAGGTGATCGTGCGCGTCGTGACGCCCGGCACCAAGCTGCGTGCCGACGGACGTGGCCCCTTTGAGGACGCATCCGGGTCCGCGCGCCACGTCTGGAACCGAGGCGACCCGAGCCTGGGCGAACAGCGCGTGCTGGAGTACGCGGTGATGGGCTTCCGCACGACGAGCCTGGACGAGGCCGGCCAACGTCTGGCTGCGATCCGGGAGCTGCGCTCCGCGTTCGAGGACGACATCCCGCTCACGCTCGACCCGCGCGAGGGGCTGGTGTACGGCGACGTCACCCCACTGCTGGACACGGCGCTCGAGGCCGGTTTCGAGGACATCACGTTCGTGGGACGCTGGGCCGACCACTTGAACCGCTGAGCCCTCGACGATAGATCCGCGGGGCCCTTGGATTTCTCTGGGGGCCCCACCACCTGGAACGCCCGGTGCGCGCCCGTGTGGCCTCGGCCACATCTACGCCTTCGCGAACCCACCATGGAACGGGGGCGCCGAGTGGGCCGCACGAGCCGCGCCACGCGCCGTTCGGGGAGACGGGGAGCTTGCCCGTCCGAGGAGTTCAAAAGGGAACGTAACCGACCCGGGCGACCGCCCTAAGTCCGCTGGTTCCAGAGGGTTGTTTTCATTGCACCCCCTTGGAGGCTCGGCGGACCTCGGATACCATTTCGCCCCCCCGAGCGCCTAGCGTTCGGACCCGGTCGCCCGCGCGGTGCCCATCCCCCCCAAGCTCCCTCACATCCCGATTCGCTCCTTCCGGATCCGTCCCCCACGGACCCGGTCGCCCGGTCCCGCGCTGCGGGTGCCTGTGAACGGATCGGTTTCCCCCCATCCCGCGTCCCCAACAAGACCCTCGCTCATGCTCCCCCGAATGAGGATCACAGGCAGCATCTTCGTCTCCGTGCTTCTGGTCACGGCTTGCTCCTCCACCCCTTCCGACAACGGCTCCAACCCGGTTGATCCGGCTGGTGGCCAGGCGAACGGACCCGCCAACGCGGGCTCCACGAACCCGCAAGACGACCCGTCCCTGAACGACGCCGCGGTGCGCAATGGCTTGCGCCAGGAAGCACGCGTCGTGATCGGCCACGGTTACATCGAGCGGGCCATCGCCCTCAAGGAAGCTGGACGGCTCAACGAAGCTGCACTTGAGATCGCCGAGGCCAAACGCCTCCTGCCCGAGAACGTCGAGGCCAAGATCGTCGCGCAAGAGATTGCCGTCCTTCTGGGCAAGACCGATTTCCAAGGCGTCACCGACGACATGGAGACGCTCTACGACATCAAGATCCAGGCGCTCAAGTCGAACGCGGAGGACCTCTACAACGAGGGCCGTCTCGCGCTCAGCCGCGGGGACTACAACCGCGCGATCGCCGACCTGGACCTGTGCATGACCAGCATCCGCTCGGCTCCGGCCGGCGTGGCATGGAACGGCATCGACACGGCGGCGTCCGAGCTCCTGCAGCGTGCCCGCGACAACCGCGTCGCCCACGAGGAACAGGAGCGCCAAGCTCGCCAGCAGGAAGCTTTCGACCGCCTGCGCCAGCAGGAAGCCGCCGAGCGCGACCGCAAGCAGTCGATCGTCGACAACCTTCTCACCAAGGCCATCGACTCGTTCGGCGACCGCGAGTACGGCAAGGCCCAGAAGCTGGCCGAGGAAGTTCTCGAGCTGTCGCCCAAGAACGAGAAGGCCTACGAGGTCCGCGAGGCTTCGTTCCGCGCCGGCCGCGAGAAGGCCAGTTCGGACTACATCGCCGAGAAGTCCGAGCAGTTCCAGACCTGGAAGGAATACCTGCGCGAGCTCGAGGTTCCGTGGACCGGAACGCTGACCCTTCCCGACAAGGAAGCCTGGCGTGCCACCACGGAATTGCGCTCGTTGCGTCGCGGCCTGGACCTGACCCAGAAGACCTCCCCCGAGGAACTGGCCCTGCGTGCCGAGCTGCAGAAGCGCACCGTCGCTCTGCCCGGCATCGAAGGTGAGGAGTCGATCACCGCGATCGCTCGCATCATCCAGGACTTCACCGGTCTGCCGATCATCGTCGACGCCGCCGCTGAGGACGCTGTCCAGGCCAACGCGTCGATCTTCGACATCGACTTCCCGAACAAGATCTCGGTGCGCCAGGCGCTCGACTTCATCACCGAGGTCGGTGGCGAGGACGTGACCTGGACGATCCGTCACGAGACGGTCCTGATCACCACGAACGAGAAGGCGCGCGGCAAGCCGATCGCCTACTACCACGACGTCCAGGACCTGATCATGGGTCTGACCGACTTCACGGGCCCGCGGATCGATCGCATCCGTTTGCTCGAAGAGCTCGAGGACGACGACGGCGGCGGTCCCTTCGGTGGTCAGCTCGAGACCCAGCGTCTCGTCGAGATCGAAGACCTCGCGAACATCATCCAAGAGAACGTGTCCGTGGGCACGTGGGACGAGGACGGCGTCACGATCGAGCCCAGCCAGGGCGGAATCCTGATCACCCACTCGCCCGACGTGCAGTCCGCCGTGCGTGACTTCCTCGAGGACCTGCGCCGCTTCAACAGCTCGCTCGTCACGATCGAGTCGAAGTTCATGTCGGTCGGCGACAGCTGGATCCAGGAGATCGGCGTCGACTTCCGCGGTTCGGACAACACGAACCTGACGGACGTCACGAACGGCCTCGAGGACATGGCTTCCCAAGGTCTCGACAACGGCGGAACCGGCGCGACCGGCTCCAACGCCGCCGGTCCCCCCAGCGCGGGCCTGTTCTTCGATGACGGCGGCGACGGCGACTTCCGTGGCCGCACCGAGAACTTCTTCGAGACGGCCCTCGGCAGTGCGCTCAGCACCGTCGGTGGTATGACGTTCCAGCTCGAGTTCCTGAACGACGCCCAGGTCGACCTCGTCCTGCGCGCCATCGAGAAGACCAGCAAGTTCGAGCTCGTCAACGCCCAGATGCTCAGCGTGAACAACACGCAGCGCGCCTACGTGACGGTCGTCAACCAGAAGGCCTACATCCAGGACTTCGACGTCGAGGTCGCCCAGTTCCAGGCGGTCGCCGACCCCACGGTCAACGTCCTCCACGAGGGTGTCGTCCTGGACGTGCGTCCCACGATCCACCACAACCGCCGCTACCTGACGCTGGAGATCCAGCCCACGGTCGCCCAGGTCGTCGGTGTGCGGAACTTCTCCACCACGCTCGGCGGCAACACGTCGCCGGTCAACTTCGAGCTCCCCGAGCTCGAGGTGCAGAGCGTGAACACCTCGGCCGTCATCCCCGACGGCGGTTCGATCCTCCTCGGCGGTCTCTCGAAGATCCGCAACGTGGAGCGTCGCGCGGAGGTTCCGTGGCTCGCCAACGTCCCGCTGCTGGGCTTCCTCTTCAAGCAAGAGGGCTACAACGACGAGCGTGAGAGCCTGATGATCCTCATCAAGGCGTCGATCACGGACGTCCGCGAAGAGGTTCGCATGAACCTCGAGCGTCGCAACTGATCGCGCGTCGGCGCCGTCCCCCACGCGGGACTGCGGCCGACATACGACACCACCCGGAGGGCCGGTCCAGCGATGGACCGGCCCTCCGGTCGTGGGTGAGGACCGGTGCGCAAGCCGCCGGGGGACACGGGGGTGGTTGTGCGGGTGGGCCTTCGTGTGGAGCTCCTGTACTTGTGGCTCGGCGGACCGTGTGCGTCGGCGGACCGTGTGCGTCGGCGGACCGGTGCCTCCTCGGGCCCACTGAATCGGCTCCCACAGGGGTCGGGGCCCGCCCTTGTTGTGGTCGAGCGTGAGGCCGCCCTACGCGCCCCCTGGGCGGCCCACGCTCAGCATGCAGCGCGCCCCCCCGGGGGGTAGGACGCACAGCTCGGCCCCCGGTTGCGCGCCTGCTCCGGATTCGGTTCACTCCTCCCCCCATGGCCACCCTTCGCGCAGTCCTGTTCGACATCGACGACACGCTCGTCGCCACCACCGAGTTCGCCGCCCTCGCCCGGCGCAACGCGGTGCACGCCATGTGCGAGGCCGGCCTGGATCACCCGGAGGACGAGGTCTACGCCGAACTCCTCGAGGTCATTCGCGAGTTCAGTTCGAACTACGGAGGGCACTTCGATCGCCTCCTGATCCGCCTGCCCAACTCGGCCCTCGAAGGCGTCAACCCCGCCCTCGTCCTCGCCGCCGGAGTGGTGGCCTACCACGACACCAAGTTCCGCGGGATCGACCCGTTCGACGACGTCGTCCCGCTGATGGAGGCCCTCCACGACGCCGGCATCATCATCGGCGTCATCACCCACGGACTGACGATCAAGCAGGCCGAGAAGATCCTGCGCCTCGGCCTCGTCCACCTGATCGACCCGGCCGCGATCTTCATCTCGGATCAGATCGGCATCTCGAAGCCGAACCCCAAGCTCTACACCACCGCGTTGAAGCGCATGGGCCTCTCGCCCGAGGAAGCCCTCTACGTCGGCGACAACCTCGAGCACGACATCGCTCCGGCCAAGAGCCTGGGCATGCACACCGCATGGTCGACCCGCGCCGCGAAGCCGGGCCAGAACACGGCCATCGTCGCGGACCACACCATCGCCGACTTCCGCGAACTGTCCGAGACGCTGCGCACGACGTACGGGCTCGACCTGCCGAAGTTCTAGGCATGGCTCTCGGGTCACCGGTCCGGGTCACCCGTCAGGACTGAGTCCCGCGGTTCGCACTGAGTCCCGCGGTTCGCACTGGGTCCTGCGGTTCGCACTGGGTCCTGCGGTTCGCACTGGGTCCTGCGGTTCGCACTGGGTCCTGGGGCCAGCAGTGAGTCCTCCTTCCTGCACTCAGGACTCAGGCCGACTCGAGTCAGCGTCCCGCCTGCGCCCCCAGGTCGGCTGGCACCAGGATCCAAGCGAATCCCCACCCCACGAACGCCATCCGTTCGACCCACGCGGGTCCGAATCGGTCGCAGGCAAAGGGTGCCGGAATCGACCAGGGGCCCCAGGAGGCCGTCGCTCGAATGCGGCAACCTTCCGACTCGAGCGTCGCGAACCTCGGGAGGCGACCTCCAAAGGTGGTACCCGCTCGATCACGGCACCCTTCCGCGACGAGCATCTCGAACGATCGAATTCTCCTCGGAACCGGAGTACCTCCAGGCCCGCAAGAGGTCCGGACAGAACTCGGGCCCGGCGGGAGACCTCCCCCGCCGGGCCCGAGACTCACGAGTGCGACGTGTCGCTCTCGATCCGGATCAGCCGTTCATGTTGGAAGCGACGAACTCCCAGTTCACGTGGCCCCAGAAGCCTTCGAGATAGGCCGGGCGCGCGTTGCGGTGATCGATGTAGTAGGCGTGTTCCCAGACGTCGACGACCAGGAGCGGCGTGTCGCCATCGCGCACCGGGCAGCCTGCGTTGGCCGTGGCGGTGATCGCCAGGGAGCCGTCGCTCTTCTGCACGAGCCAGGCCCAGCCGCTGCCGAACTGGGTCGCAGCAGCTTTGGTGAACTCGGCCTGGAAGGCGTCGAACGAACCGAATTTGGCGTCGATCTTGGAAGCCAGGTCGCCGCTGGGTGCACCGCCCGAGGGGCTCAGGCAGTTCCAGAAGAAGCTGTGGTTGAAGTGCTGGGCGGCGTTGTTGAACAGACCTCCCTCGGACTTCTTGACGATGTCCTCGAGGGACGACGCCGCGAACTCGGTGCCCTCGATGAGCTTGTTCAAGTTCGTGACGTAGGCGTTGTGGTGCTTGCCGTGGTGGAAGGAGAAGGTCTCCGCGCTCATCCAGGGAGCGAGGGAGTCCGGAGCAAAGGGAAGGTCGGGCAGGGAGTGGGCCATGACGGTCGTAGGGTCCTCTGGGGGTGCGCCGGGGGGATCCCGGCGGTGTTTCTGGGCACGATGTTAGGGCATCCCACGCCACGGGCAACCCACGATCGAGCGTTCCGCGCGCTCGCCCCCTCCTGTGCCGCCGAGACGTCCCCCACGCATCGCCCTCGGGGTGTTTCGGCCAGCACCTGGAAAGGGTGCCGCAATCGAATGGACAAGTTCTGTGGCGCTCAGGGACCTCACTCGATTCGGGCACCCTTTCGCGTGGAGCTCGGGGAACTTCCTCGTTCCACGGCTGAGCCGTAGGGCTCGGCTCCGGTTCTCCGCCCCCCACACCAGGGGGGGCATAGGCCCCGCGCTTTGGGGCCAGTTCCCAGCGCCCCTCGACGGGGGGGATGGCCCTGCTCCCTACGCCCTGCTCCCTGCGCCCTGTGTCCCCTCACCAAGCGGTTTGCCCGTGCTCGAGACCCCTGGGGCCCGCGGCCACGGTGAACCGCGCTACCGGTGCGCCTCCAGGCCTTCTCTCGATTCAGGCACCCTTCTGGCGGAAGGCCGAAGGGTGGCCTCGAGGGTCTCCGGGGCAGTGCCCGTTCAGGGCTCAGGCGCGTCGCGCTGGAGCTTGCGCTGCAGGGAGCGGCGATGGATGCCGAGCCTTCGGGCGGTCTCGGAGATGTTGCCGCCGGAGTCCCGCAGGACGCGCTGAATGTGTTCCCACTCCGCTCGCGCCAAGGACGGGGCGCGGTAGTCGTCGGTGGAGGCGTTCGGGTCGTCCTGGTCGCCCTTCTGGAAGGCGGCGATCAGGTCGTCGGCGTCCGCAGGCTTGGGGAGGAAGTTGACGGCACCCATGCGGATCGCGTCGACCGCGGTCGAGATGGATCCATAGCCGGTCAGGACCAGGGTCCGCGTGTGCGGGTCGACCTCGTGCAAGGCTTTGACGAGTTCGAGGCCGGACTTGCCGGGCATGCGCAGGTCGACCACGGCGTACTCGGGACTCTCGTCCTGGGCGAGGGCCAGGGCTTCGTCGAATCCACCGGCGACACGGACCTCGAAGTCGCGATCGCGCAGTGCGCGCGCCAGGCGTTCGCGGAGCACGACGTCGTCGTCGACCAACAGCAGACTTCCGGGTTCGATGGCACCCGTCGAAGGAGCCAGCCGATCGTCCGCAACGGCGTCATTCGGATCGGGCTCGGAGGCCGCCACGGGTTCGGCATTCGGCTGAACCGGCGGTGTGGACGGAGTTGCCGGCACCACGGGGGGTGCTGGCTTCGAGCGGGGAACCGGGGGCTCGCCGAACGGGTTGGGCGAAGGCGCGGAGCGGGGCTCCGGAGTGTTTGGATCGGAGGACATGATGGGTGCCTCTCGGGCGGCGTAGCTGGAGCTTAGGGCGCTGTGGAGGCGCTTGGGAGCCCTGCCTGGCGAGACTCGCTCGAATTCGTGCGCCAACCTGCCACAGCGGGTCGCGCCCGCCCGGGACCGGAACGCCGTGGGGCGCGCCAAACGTCCGATCCGCCGCCGGATGCCCGGTGAGGCGTCGCGGTGCATGCGCCCGAATGCGGGTCTCCAGGGGCCGCCCGTCGATTGCGGCACCCTTTGCGAAAGGAGCCCGGGCCGGCTCGGATCCAAGTTCAGGTCGGCTGCGGTCCGGGGTGATCCAGGGGAAGGACCAGGCGCACCGTGGTCCCGCGGCCTGGCGCCGAGTCCAGGACGAGGTCCCCGCCCAGGCGCTCGACGACGCTGTGAGACAGGAAGAGACCGAGCCCCATGCCTTCGCCCGGCTCCTTGGTCGTGAAGAAGGGATCGGAGGCGCGTCGCAGGTGCTCGGCATCCATGCCTTCGCCATCGTCGTGGACGGCCAGTTCGAAGGAGATGCGCCCATCCGTTGCGGCCTCCAGTCGCACGGACTCGCCCGCGCGGGACGCGTCGATCGCGTTCGACAACAGGTTGCGCAACGCCATCGCCAGCGCTTCACGTGGCACGCGCACGCGGATGTCGTGGGCGCTGCCGACCGTGACCCGGACGCGGTCCTGGCCGGGGAACTCGCGCAGCGTTTCGTCGATCAGCTCCCCCACGGTGATCCGCACGAGCGACTCGCCCGCGCGATCTCCCGAGTCGCTGCTCATGCGATCCAGGATGCGGCGGCAACGGCCGACCTCCTGGCGCAGGAGTTGCGCGTCCTCGACGTCCTCGGCGGGAGCGTTCTCCCGAACGAGGCGAAGCTCCAACTCCTTGGCGATCACCGCGATCGTCGACAGCGGAGTCGCGAGTTCGTGCGCGGCTCCCGCCGCCAACGTGCCCAAGGCCTCGATGCGTTCGGAACGCACCTGGCGATCCCGCTCGCCCTCGAGTTCGCGGCTCCGCTGGTCGAGCGCGCGGGTGATGCGCGTCACGAAGTACACCGTGATCGCCATCGTCGTGCCGAGCGCCAGTACGCGGCCGACCTCGCGCAGCGTCGGACTGTCCGCCAACCCCGGAAGGTCCTCGTGTCGCGCCCACAGCCCCCACAAGCACGCGAACGCGAACGCAGCACCGAACCAGGCCAAGCGCGGCGGCAGGAGCACCGCCGCCATCACGATGTGCACCGTCAAGAAGGCCGCGAACGGATTCTCGACGCCGCCGGTCAGGTACAGCAGCACGAACAGGAGCACCGTGTCGAGCAGCATCACGCCCAGCTGGATGCGCGCCGCGTTGGTGTGGTTCAGATACGGCTTGCCATGGTGATGGCGATAGCGCGTCCACAGATCGAGCACCAGGTTCGTGCCCACCTCGATCAGCAAGACCGCCCCCAAGTACGACCAGGGCAGGTCGATCCCGAGCGCGATCTGCACGATCAACATCGTCACCAGTTGACCGAGCACAGCCAGCCAACGCAGGTTGATCAACCAGTGGATCCGAATCTGACGCGCCCGGCGACGGTCGTAGCGCGTGGCCACTCGACGCGTCGGGTCGTTCGAGGTGATGCGAGATTCGGGGGCCACGCCAACCAGCTTAGCTCGCGGTGGATGGATCGGGGGGGCTCAGCTCCCCGGCCTCGATCGGCCCAACTGCGGGCCATCGAACCGGGCGATCGACTAGCCGTTCGCCTGGCCCGGAGCGACCAGGTGACAAGCCGCCGTGTGGTCGACACCGACGTCGTGGGCCGCGGGGTAGTCCCGCTTGCAGCGGTCCTCGACGACCGGGCAGCGCGTGTGGAAGTGACATCCCGACGGCGGGCGGATCGGCGACGGCACATCGCCCTCCAGCGGGATGCGCTTGGAGCGACGCGTCGGGTCCGCGTGCGGGATCGCCGACAGCAGCGCCTTGGTGTACGGGTGCTGCGGCGCGTCGAAGATCTGATCGACCGGGCCCTGCTCGACGATGCGACCCAGGTACATCACGGCCACGCGATCCGAGATATATCGAACGACCGACAAGTCGTGCGCGATGAAGATGAAGGACAGGTCGAACTCGTCCTGCAGGTCCTTCAACAGGTTGATGATCTGCGCCTGGATCGACACGTCGAGAGCGGAGACGGCTTCGTCGCAGACGATCAGTTTCGGACTGAGCGCCAGGGCGCGCGCGATGCCGACGCGTTGGCGCTGGCCACCGGAGAACTCGTGCGGGAAACGGTTGCGCACCTCGGCGCGCAGGCCGACCTTGACGAGCAGTTCCTCGACACGGTCCTGCAGTTCGGAGCCCGTCGCGATGCCGTGGACCTTCAGAGCCTCCCCGATCGCGTTGCCCACGGTGATGCGCGGATTCAGCGAGGCGTAGGGATCCTGGAAGATGATCTGCAGGTCGCGGCGATAGCTGCGCATCTCGTGCGACGGCAACCGGAACAGGTTGATCGGAGCGCTGTCCGGAGTGGGCCGGTAGATGGCCGAACCGCCGGTCGGTTCGATCAGACGCAGAAGCGACCGGCCCGCGGTCGTCTTGCCGCAACCCGACTCGCCGACCAGCGAGAGCGTCTCGCGACGGCCGACGGTGAAGTCGATGCCGTCCACGGCCTTGACGTCGGCGACGTGCCGGCTGAGCAGCCCCTTCTTGATCGGGAAGTACTTCTTGAGCCCTTCGACCTCGATCAGGGGCGGAGATGCGGTCTGTGTGGTGGTCATCGGATGTCCTCGCCTAGAGCGCGGCGGCCTCGTCCAGGTGGTGACAGGCGACGGTGTGTCCGTGGCCCGCGTTCGCGATCTCGACGAGCGGCGGTTCCTCGTTCGTGCACTTGTCGGTCGCGATCGGACAGCGCGTTCGGAAACGACACCCGCTGGGGAAGTTCGTGGCGCTGGGCACGATGCCCGGGATGGTGACGAGGCGATCGCCTTTGCCCGCCAGGTCCGGCAGCGAGTGGAACAACCCGATGGTGTACGGATGAGCGGGCTTCGCGAAGAGCGTGTGCACGTCCGCGTACTCGACGACCTTGCCCGCGTACATCACGGCGACGTGATGCGCGGTCTCGGCGACGACGCCCAGGTCGTGGGTGATGAGCAGCACGCTCATGCCCGCGTCCTCCTGGAGTTCCCGGATCAGCTCGAGGATCTGCGCCTGGATCGTGACGTCGAGCGCGGTGGTCGGCTCGTCGGCGATCAACAGCGCGGGGTCGCAGCTCATCGCGATCGCGATCATCACGCGCTGGCGCATGCCGCCCGACATCTCGTGCGGATAGTTGTCGACGCGTTCCTCGGGGCTGGGGATGCCGACCTTGCGCAGCATCCCGATGGCGTGCTCGCGCGCGGCGTCCTTGTCGAGCCCGCGGTGCAGGATGACCGACTCGGCGATCTGGTCGCCGACGGTGTAGACCGGGTTCAGCGCAGTCATCGGCTCCTGGAAGATCATCGCGATCTCGTTGCCGCGGATGCGCCGCATCTCGTCGTACGGGATGTCCAGGAGCGACTCGCCCTTGAACAGGATCTCGCCACCGACGACCTTGCCGGGGGGCGAGGGCACCAGCTGCATGATCGACAGGGCGGTCACGCTCTTGCCGGAACCGGACTCCCCCACGACACCGAGCGTCTCGCCCGGCAGGATCTTGTAGCTGACGCCGTCGACGGCGCGCGCGGTGCCTTCGTCGGTCGTGAAGTGGGTCTGCAGGCCCTTCAGCTCGAGCAGCGGCTCGGCGTCCTGGTCTGCACCCTTCTGCGGCGCGTCTTGCGATTGCACGTCCATGGTCGACTCCTCAGAGCTTGAGCTTGGGGTCCATCGCGTCGCGAATCGCATCGCCGACGAGGTTGTAGCAGGTCACCGTGACGAAGATCAAGATGCCCGGGAAGAGCTGGATCCACCAGTAGCTCGGGTTCTTCGACTCGTTGACGAGCGAGCCCCAGCTGGCGTCCGGCGGGCGGATGCCGAAGCCCAGGAAGGACACGGCGGACTCGGTCAGGATGCCGGCGGCGATGGAGAAGGCGGCGCTGACCAGCACCGGGCTCATCGCATTCGGCAATACGTGACGGAAGATCGTGCGCGCGTTGCTGAAGCCGAGTGCTTGGGCAGCGACGACGAAGTCCTGTTCGCGCAGGCGCAGGAACTCACCGCGCACGAGTCGCGCGACGCCCGTCCAGCGGATTAGCGCGATCACGATGACGATCGCGTAGATCGGCGGCATGAACTCGACCGGGATGAACGCCATCGTCAGCAGGATCAAGAAGAACGCCGGGATCGACTGGAGGATCTCGATCAAGCGCATGATGACCGTGTCGACCCACCCACCGAAGTAGCCTGCGATGCTGCCGATGATGACGCCGATCAAGGTCAGCAGGAAAGCCGACAGCAGACCGACGACCAGCGACGTCTTGCCGCCCCAGATCAAGCGCGTGAAGAAGTCGCGGCCGAGCTCGTCGACCCCCATCAGGTGGCGGTCCCAAGCGTTGAGGTCGGGCTCGCCCTGCAGGACGTCGACCGGTTGCGTCTGCTTCTGGAAACCGCCCGTCGACTCATCGGCCGTGGTCGCGCGCGGTCCGCTGACGAAGTCGCCTTCGGGCGTCATGTCCGAGTAGCGCCACCACGTGGGCGGACGGAACATCTCGGCTTGACTGGTCTGCGCGAGGCCGTAGCGCGCGAACGCCCACGGCACGTCGTACGCGGAATCCTCGTCGCCGGACACGGAACCCGCCTGTTGCGCCACGAACGAGCCGTCGGAGAGACCCGACTTGTACGGCGCGTTCTTGTTCATGTCGCCGCCCTCGCCCCAGACGGACGACCAGGCGATCCAGCTGATGGAGGCGATGCCCAGCACGACGAACATCTTGGTCCAGCGCCTCTTGCGAATGCGTTCGCGATCACCCGAGAGGAGCTTGGCGTTCACCAGCCGGTTCCAGATCGGCCAGAGCGCGGCCAGGAACCAGAGCGCGATGAAGAAGATGCGGCTGCCGGAGAGGTCGTCCCAGAGCGGGTACGTCTTGGTCGCCACGAGGCGGATCCCTCCACGTTCGGGCTTGGCTTCGTCGAACGGCTTGAGCACCTTCTTGAGCTCGCGCGCCGACTTCTTGAAGTCGGAGGACTGTTCCTTCACAGCCTCGGCATCGCTGTCCCCGAAGGCCTGCTGAATCGCCTCCAACTCGACCACGAAGGCGTCGAGCGTTGCGGCGGGCGAGAGTTCACCCTCGGCCTGGGGCGTGTCCCCCAAGTTGCCGCGGAGCGTCGCGACGCGCTCTTCGAGGCCCTCGTAGAACTCGTTGAAGGACGCGACGCGCGTCTGCGGCACGTCGGAGTTGCCGATCATCTCGGAGGCTTTCAGCTCGGCGAGGTACTCCTCGTCGGTCTGCGTCATGCGCAGCGCCAAACGCGTCGCGATTCCGCTCATCGAACTGAGCGCGCCGTTGTAGGCCTTCTTGTCGATGCCTTCGAAGACGTACGGTCGATCGTTCGCGATGAACGGCGAGAAGATCGTCGTGCCGTACATCAGAACCAGGACCGCGATGCCCACCTTGAACAACTTGCGCTTGGCGAGTTGCTCGAAGACGAGGTCCCAGTAGTCCTTGCTGTAGGTCGAGCCGGCCTTGGCCTCGGACCCTTGAGTGCTCTTACTCATGGCGAATCCTCGGGTCGACGATGCTGTAGGTGATGTCCGACATCAGGATTCCGAACTGGGTCATGACACCGACGAACAAGGTCGTCGCCATGATGATGTTGAAGTCGCGCTTCAGGAGGCCCTCGAAGGCGTAGCGGCCCATGCCTTGGATCTCGAAGACCTTCTCGACGATGATCGATCCACCGATCAGGACCGGCAGCACGCTGGCGAGCAGCGTCAACACCGGGATCATCGAGTTGCGCAGCGCGTGCTTGTAGATGACCTTGTCCTCGGACAGGCCCTTGGCGCGCGCCGTCCGGATGTAGTCCTGTTGCAACGTGTCCATCATGCCCGCGCGCATCTGGCGCGACAGGTAGGCCAGGCTGCCGTAGGTCATCGTCGCGACCGGCAGGATGCAGTGCTTGAACGTGTCCCACGCGTACTGGATGGGTCCGAAGTCCGCCGCATCCTTGTCGTGCAGGCCGATGACCGGCAGCAGGTCCAGGTTCGTGCCGCCGAAGATCAAGATCAGCATCAGGCCGGCCCAGAACGTCGGGATCGCGAACAGCACGAACAGGGTCAGCGTGATCAAGCCGTCCCGCTTCTTGCCCTTATTGCGTGCGCTGAAGATGCCCAAGGGCAACGCGATCAAGTACGAGAGCAGGACCGAGGCGAGGGCCAGCGGCACGGTGACCAGCAGGCGCTTCCAGATCTCGGGAGCGACGGGTTCGTCGGACTGCATCTCGCGACCGAGGTCGAACGCGAGCAGCCCGCCCCAGGTCTTCTCGCCCGTGTTCGGCACGCGATAGCCCCCGTTGTCGTAGTACCAAGCGAACCAGGCGCGGACCTGGGCCAGGTTGCCGATCGCTTCGACGCGTGCGGGATGGAGCGACTGGGTCGCACCGGTCGATTCGGCGAGCGCGGAGCAGAGGCGTTCGATGGCGTCGCCGCGAAGGGATGCGGATTCCTGCAGGTCGTGCAACGACGTGAACAGCGCCGGCAGGCCCTCCTCTCCAGCCGCGACGAGGGTCGCACGCGCCGTGCTCCAGTCCGACTCGCCGGCGTCGTCGTCCATGAGGACCGCGCGCGCGGCGTTCCATGCATCCTGCTGCGCAGGATCCGTGTCCGGCAGGTAGCCGATCGGCAGGATCGCTCCTTCCTGGACGATCTTCCCGTCGGGCGCGGTCACTGGCGTCGTGATGCGCTCGGTGAACGGTGACGAGAACAGCGCGAGGCCGTCGCGATCGAAGTTGAAGGGACCGATGTAGTCCAGGAACTGGACGACGATGTTGCGGTCGAGGCCGTGCTTGCGCTTGAACTTCTCGACGCGCCCTTGCGTGTCGGAGTTCTGCCCCATCTCGCCACCGGAGCCGGAGCCCATCATGACCGTGGCCGGGTCACCGGGTGCCGCGTGGTAGATGGTGAAGATCACGAACGCGACGCCCAGCGTCGTCGGGATCATCAGCAGGAGCCGCCTGAGAATGAAGGTCAGCAAGTTTGGGCTCGCATGGGGGTGTGCGTGCTGGGCCGATGGATCGACCCGAGGGCTTGGGGGGAATGGGCCCTTGCAAGAAGGGGAGGCCATCCAAACACGGACAGCCCCCCCTTGGGAGTCAGTATGCCAACCGGCGGGTCAGCGGTCGAGCGTCGTGCGCAGGGTCGGGTCGTTCGCGTCGTGGTAGTACCAACGCCGAATGACATAGCCCGGGTCGATGGCCAAGACTTGGAAACCTCGGATCTTGCGCGTCATCGCGAACTTCCGGGGCACGTTGTACATGAACAGGCACGGCATCACGTTCTCGTACAGGTGCTCGTGCATCTTGTGCCAGATGCCCTGACGCTTGTCGTAGTCGAGTTCGCGCTGGCCGATGGCGATCAACTCGTCCAGGTATTCGTCCATGACGCCCGAGTGGTTCGAGCCTTCCTTCTCGAAGGCGCCCCACTTGGAGTGCCAGAGCTGCTCGGGGTCCGATTCGAGCTCGGGAACCCAAGCCAGGTTGCACATGTCGAAGTCGCGCTTCTTGAGCTTGTCCAGGAACGTCGCCCACTCCATCTGCTCGAGGTTCAGTTCGATCTCGACCTCGGCCAGCGCCTCTTGGAGCGTCAGCCCCATCGTCTTGGAGGCATCGTTGCCGGACGGGTAGAGGAACGTCATCGACAGCTTCACACCGTTCTTGTCACGCACGCCGTCGCCGTCCAGGTCGATCCAGCCGGCTTCGTCCAGCAATTCCATCGCCATGTCCGGATCATAATCGTGAGGCGCGATGTCGTTGTTGTACGCGGCCGCGTTGCGCGGGAACGGTCCAGTGACGCGACGGGCGAGGCCCTTGTACGCCGTGACGCGATAGCTCTCGAAATCGAAGGCCAGCTCGATGGCCTTGCGCACGGCGAGCTCCTTGAGCTGCGGGCGGTACATGTTGAAGCCCGTGTAGCCGTAGACGCCGAGGTACTTGTAGCCCTTGTAGAACTTGTTCGTGAAGTCCTCGGACTTCGTGCGGCCCCCGAAGTAGTCGTCCGACTTGACGCGCTCGAAGAAGTCGAGCTCGCCGTTGAGCAATGCGTTCATCGCCGTCTCGTCGTCGTCGATCACGCGGTAACGGATCGTGTCGATGTAGCCCGCGTTGTCCTTGTCGAAGTACAGGCACTTGCCGTTCGCGTCGACGAAGCGCTGGCACTCGACGAAGTCGTCGTTCCACTCGGTGATGCGGTACGGACCCAGGCCGATCCACATCTGGTTGTGCTTGTTGTTGTTGATGAATTCGCCCTGCTGCTCGTCCGTGAAGTCCTTCTGGAAGGACTGGTTGTCCGGATCCGACAGGTCGTACACGTGGCTGGGCAGGATCGTCATCTGCTTCGTGATCGCCGATACCGCGAAGCTGTACTGGCCTTCCTGGAAGATGCGCACGTAGTGGTCGTCGACGACCTCGCAGCCCGTGGCCTTCTCGTACTGGAAGCGCTTCTCGTCGCAGTCGACGGACTTGTTCGAGTAGATCGACCACGAGAAGTAGACGTCGCGCGCGTCCAGCATCTGGTCGGTGTGACCGGCACCGGGGTGCCAGCGCACGTCCGTGCGCAGCGCCATCGAGAACACGGTGCCCAGCTCGACGCTCTGCACGTGGTCCTTCGCGACCGTGACGGCCTCGGACAACGAGTTGCCCTTCGACATCGGCGTCACGGTGTAACCGTCGGCGCTCTCTTCGACCTTGCCGTAGACGGCCTTGGCGGCGATGTGCGGCGGCTGGCCCTCACCCGTCTTCGGGTTCTTCACGCGCACGTCGGTCGCACCGGGGTAATTCGCCGCGTCCCCAGGATTGAGGACGACCATGTCCTCGGTCACCAACGTCTCGATCAGGCGCGGACGGAAGTTGTGCTGCTCCCAGTCCTCGATCTGCAACGACTCATGCACTTCGTAGAGCATCCGGCGCGTGTAGGCCGAGTTCTCGGTGACGTAGTTCACGTGCTTGGGCAGCGAGGCCATGTGCACGATCACGCGCCCACCGTACAGCGGCTTCGGAGCCGCCAGCCCCTTCTCGATCTCCTTCGCACGATCGGGGTGGAAGGTGTCGTAGGCCGCCGCTCCGGGACCTGCCTCACCCTCCGGAATCGCGGCCTCGTCGTTGTCCTGCCCCATCGAGGCTGGGGTCAGGAGGAGCCCCGCCACCAAGAGGGGACTCAGGAGACAGTTCAGTTTGGAAACGGAGCGGAAGGCCTTGGGGAGCATGATCGGAGGATTCTCCAGGAGTGCGGTGGGGTCCGGCGGCCCTGAATCGGGGTCGAATCTGGGGACCGGGTGGGTGGAGCTGGCCGTCCGGATGGGAGAAGGACGGACGACCGAATACGGAAGCCCTATCCCTTCGGGCCCCGAATGGCACCTCCCCGATGGAGAGGCGGACGGAGGATAGCCGGGCCCAGAGGCACGGTCAAGTACGCAACCCTTTGCAGGAACAAGACTTGTGGCGGCGCTGCCCCCTCGGCAAGATCCCCGTCATGGCTGCAACCTCCACGGCGATCCGGCTCCGACAGGGCCTGGCTGGCATCTTGCTCCTCGGAGCGTTCGGCGTGGCGCTGGGCCTCGCCAGCGGAGCCCGACTGGAGCCCGCGGACTTCACGTTCAACAACGGGAGCGAGGTCCAGACCTTGGATCCGGCCACGATCACCGGTGTGCCGGAGGGTCGCGTCGTGCGCTCGCTCTTCGAGGGCCTGGTCGTCAAGCACCCGAAAACGTTGGTGCCCGAACCGGGCATGGCCGAGTCGTGGACGATCAGCGAGGACGGACTGACGTACCAGTTCCGCATCCGCGACACGGCGCGCTGGTCGAACGGCGACCCAGTCACCGCCCACGACTTCGAATGGTCGTGGCAGCGTCTGCTCACGCCGTTGACCGGAGCCAACTACGCCGAGCAACTGTTCTACGTCGAAGGCGCGCACGAGTACTACCTGAGCTTGGCCGACAGCGACGCGCCGGACCTCGAATGGTCGACGGTGGGCATTCGCGCCGTCGACGATTCGACGTTGCACGTCCAGCTCAAGTCCCCCACGGCGTTCTTCTTGGACCTCTGCGGCTTCTACCCGCTCTTCCCGGTGAACCGCGGCAACATCGAGTCGGCCCAACGGGACTTCCCGGGGACGTGGAAGCTCGAGTGGGTGCGTTCGGACAAGATCGTCACCAATGGGCCGTACGTGGTCGAGAGTCGGCGCGTCAACGATCGCATCCGGCTGCGCAAGAACGAGCTGTATTGGGACGCCGACAACGTCGCCTTCAACTCGATCGACGTCCTGGCGATCGAGAAGGAGACGACGATGTTCAACCTCTACCACACCGGCGAGTGCGACATGGTCGACCACGTGGACAGCAAGGTGGCGGACATCCTGATGCAGCGCGAGGACTTCAACCCGGCGCCGTACATGGGCACGTACTTCTATCGCGTGAACGTGACCGAACCGCCGTACGACAACGTGCTGCTGCGTCGCGCGCTGAACCTGTCGATCCCGCGCAAGACGATCGTCGAAGAGATCGAGCGCATGGGTCAAGTGCCCGCGTACAGCTTGGTTCCGCCCGTGCTCGCGGACTACACGCCGGTCGAATGCGATCACGAGGACCTCGACCGTGCCCGCGCGCTGCTCGCCGAAGCCGGCTACCCGGATGGCAAAGGCCTGCCGCCGGTCGAGATCCACTACAACTCGTCCGATGCGCACAAGTCGATCGCCGAGGTGATCGGCGACACCTGGCGTCGCGAACTGGGCGTCACGGTCAAGCTGCGCAACGAGGAGTGGAAGGTGTACCTCGACACCCAGAACACGCTGCGCTATCAGCTCTCGCGCTCGGCCTGGATCGGCGACTACGTCGACGCCTTCACCTTCCTGGACATGTTCGTCTCGGGGCGCGGCAACAACAAGACGGGCTGGGCGAACGCCGAGTACGACGCACTGATCCAGCAAGCGACCCTCGAGCCGGACAACACCAAGCGCGTGGCGATCCTGCAGTCCGCCGAGCGCATCCTGATGGACCAGTTGCCGATCCTCCCGATCTACTACTACGTCGACAAGAACATCGTCGCGCCGCGCCTCGGGGGCTTCGAGGCGAACGCGCTCGACGAACACTTCCCCAAGCACTGGTACTGGATGGACGACGCCGAGCTCGCTGCGAAGCGTGAGCACCTGCCGCCAGGCAAGAAGCTCGTCGATCCCCACGGCCCTCCGAACGGCCAGTACTCCCCCGCCGAGATGCGCCGCCGTGCCGCAGCGGAGGGCTCGAACCGATGATCCCCTTCCTGGCTCGACGACTGATGTGGTTCGCCATCACGTTGTTCACGGTGATGTTCGTCTCGTTCTTCCTGATGCGCTCGGTCAAGGGCGGTCCGTTCGACAACGAGCGCCAGCTCGACGCGGGCGTGCAAGCCACGATCGAGGCCGAGTACCACCTGGACTGGCCGATGTGGAAGCAGTTCGCGCAGTACGTCGGCCCGCTCAACCTGGACGACGACGGCTGGTTCGGCGAGGGCGAGACCGAAGGCAGCGCCCCGTTCACAGGCGTGTTGTCCGGGGACTTCGGTCCTTCGTTCCGCTATCGCGACTTCTCGGTCAACGACATCATCGGACAGGCGCTGCCGATCAGCATGCTGCTGGGCATCGTGTCGATGATGTGGGCCCTGGCCCTCGGCATTTCGACGGGCATCGCCTCGGCACTTCGACGAGGCACCGGATTGGATCTGTCGATGCGCCTCGCAGCCACAGCTGGCATCGCGCTGCCGAACTTCGTGATCGCGAGCTTCCTGATCATCCTGTTCGTGTTCCTGGTCCCGCTCTTTCCGGTCGCGGGCTGGGGACGACTCGAGCACATGATCCTGCCAGGCTTCTGCCTCGGACTCGTGTTCGCCGCCTACATCTCGCGCCTGACGCGCACGGGCATGCTCGAGGCGCTCAGCCAGGACTACATCCGCACCGCGCATGCCAAGGGCCTCGCGCCGCGCACAGTCATCATGCGCCACGCGTTGAAAGGTGGACTGTTGCCGGTGGTCTCGTACCTCGGACCGGCGACCGCAGGCATCCTCACCGGCAGCCTCGTCATCGAGCGCATCTTCTTCATCCCTGGACTCGGTTCGCACTTCGTGAACAGCGCGTCCAACCGGGACTACACGCTCGCGATGGGCGTGACCATTCTCTACACGGTCCTCGTCTACGGTCTGAACACCGTCGTGGACCTCGCGTACACCCTTCTCGATCCGCGGATCGACCTGTCGGAGAGTTGAACGTGGACGGCAAACGACGATTCGACTTCGGTGCTGGAGAGCTCGAGCGCTTGGCCGAGGAGGCGCGCGAGTTCAAGGGCGAGAGCCTGTGGCAGGACGCCTGGCGCCGACTGCGCCGCAACCGCTTCTCGTGGTGGGCGGGCGTGTTCCTGGCCATCTTCATGTTGGGCTCCTTCCTCGCACCGGTCTTCCCGCTGCGCTCCCCCACCGAGATCCGCACGGAGCGGGCAAACCTGGCTCCCTCGTTCGGCGGCGGCGACCTCAACTACCTGAGCGAGTTCAAGGAGGACCCGACGAACGACGAACTCGATCGCGCTTACTGGGACCTGTCGTTCATCGACCACGGCCTGCTGCGCATGCGCATGGCCATCTTCAAGCGCTGGCAGCCCGACACGATCCTGGGAACGGACAACCTGGGACGCGACATTCTCTCGCGCATCGTCTGGGGCTCACGGACTTCGATCCTCGTTGCGCTGGCCGCGACGTTGTTCTCGCTGCTGATCGGCGTCACCTATGGAGCGTTCTCGGGACTGATGGGCGGTCGCATCGACAACCTGATGATGCGGATCGTCGACATCCTGTATTCGATCCCGTTCATCTTCGTCGTGATCTTCCTCATCACGTTCATCGGAGATCGCTCCACCGAGCTCGAGGACAAGGGAATCGATCGCGAGTTCGTCTTCTACGTCGTCATCGGCGCCGTGTACTGGTTGACGATGGCCCGCGTCGTCCGCGGGCAGGTCCTGTCCTTGAAGAACTCCGAGTTCATCGAGGCCCTGCGCGTCATGGGCGCCTCGACGCCGCGCATCCTGTTTGCGCACGTCGTCCCCAACATCCTCTCGATCGTGATCGTCTATCTGACGCTTACGATTCCCGCGATCATGTTGTTCGAGGCCTTCCTGTCCTTCCTGGGCCTCGGCATCGAAGCTCCCAAGGTCAGTTGGGGCACGCTCGCCAACGACGGCACGACTGCCATCAATCCGCTGCGCATCTACTGGTGGTTGGTCGTTTTCCCAGCAGCGGCCATGGGCTCGACCCTGTTGGCACTGAACATTCTCGGCGACGGACTGCGCGACGCCCTGGACCCGAAGATGCGAGGCAAGGACTGATGGCTCTCCTGGACGTACGCGACCTGCGGGTCCGCTTCGAAACCCACCATGGCGTCGTGCGCGCCGTGGATGGCGTCAGTTTCTCGCTCGAGGAAGGCGAGACGCTCGGCCTCGTCGGCGAATCCGGCTCGGGCAAGAGCGTCACGAACCTGGCGCTGCTCGGCTTGATCCCGAATCCGCCCGGCGTCGTCGAATCGAACGGCGTGATGTTCGAGGGGCACGATCTGACCAAACTGTCGGACCGCGAACTGCGGCGCATCCGCGGCAACCAGATCGCGATGATCTTCCAGGACCCGATGACCTCGCTGAACCCGCTGCTCACGGTCGAGCGGCAACTCACCGAGGTCCTCGAACTGCACAAGGGCATGTCGCGCCGCGATGCGCGCAAGAAGGCGATCTCGGCGTTGGGCGATGTGGGCATCCCCTCGCCCGATCAACGCGTCGATCAGTATCCGCACGAACTCTCGGGCGGGATGCGGCAACGCGTGATGATCGCCATGGGACTACTCTGCGATCCCAAGGTGCTGCTCGCCGACGAACCCACGACCGCTCTCGACGTCACGATCCAGGCCCAGATCCTGGACCTGATGCGGGACCTGCAACACAGGCACGGCACGGCGATCGTCCTGGTCACGCACGACCTGGGCGTCGTCGCCGGCACGACCGATCGCGTCAACGTGATGTACGCGGGACGATTGGTCGAGCAGGCCAGTACGAGTTCCCTGTTCGCCGCTCCGCAACACCCGTACACGCAGGGCTTGATCGCCAGCGTGCCGCGCCTCGACGGCGACCCGAACGCCGACCTGTATTCGATCGACGGATCCCCGCCCGACCTCGCGAACCTGCCCGTGGGCTGCCCGTTCGCGCCACGCTGCGATCAACGCCAGGACCGCTGTACCCAGGAGAGCCCCGTGCTCGAGAATCTCAGTTCCGATTCTGCTCGGCGCGCTTCGTGCTTCGAGGTCGAGACCGTTGGAGGTGCGTCATGAGCGCCCCTCTCCTGCAGGTCACCGACCTCGAGAAGCACTTCGCCGTCGGCAAGAAGAACTTCATGGGCAAAGCGACCCAGACGTTGAAAGCCGTCGACGGCGTGTCGTTCGAGCTGGAGCGTGGGGAGACGCTCGGCCTCGTCGGCGAGTCGGGTTGCGGCAAGTCGACGTGCGCGCGCACGATCGTCGGCCTGTACCCGGCCACGGCGGGCAGCGTGAAGTTCGAGGGCGAAGAGCTCATGGGATTGTCGCGCAGCGAATGGATGCCGTACCGGCGCAAGATCCAGATGATCTTCCAGGATCCGTACGCGTCGCTCGATCCGCGCCAGACGGTGTCCTCGATCCTCGCCGAACCGCTCGCCATCCACGCGCTGGACAAGCCGCGCGACCGTCGCCTCAAGGCGATGGCTCTCTTGGATGCCGTCGGCCTGAACCCGCGTCACGTGCATCGCTATCCGCACGAGTTCTCGGGCGGCCAACGCCAGCGCATCGGCATCGCGCGCGCGCTCGCGCTCGAGCCCGAGTTGATCATCTGCGACGAACCGGTCTCGGCGCTCGACGTGTCGATCCAGGCCCAGGTCATCAACCTGCTCGAGGACCTGCAGGAACGCTTCGGCCTGGCCTACCTGTTCATCGCGCACGACCTCGCCGTCGTCCGACATATCTGCAAACGCGTCGCGGTCATGTACCTCGGTCGCATCGTCGAGATCGCCGACCGCGACGACCTGTTCCGCGATCCGCAACATCCGTACACCCAAGCGTTGATGTCCGCGGTTCCGCACCCCGACCCGGTGCTCGAGCAGACGCGCGAACGCATCGTGTTGACCGGCGACGTGCCCAGTCCGATGAATCCGCCGACCGGCTGCACGTTCCATCCGCGTTGTCCCGCCAAGGACGGAGTGCCCGGAACGCGCTGTCAGGACGAGGTGCCGCATCTGCGCAACATCGAAGGTGGCAGCGGTCCGCGTCAGGCTTCGTGCCATCTGGACGCGACCGCCGCGACGCAGACCTCGGCCTAGGACTTTGCGAACCCGGACCGGCGACCCTTCTGGGCGCGACGCCACGAGCGCACAGGGAACCGGACGTTCTTCGAACTTCCCGGAAACCGCCCCTACGGCATGGGTATGGACATGTGCTGGCCCGGAATCGGCAGGCATCGAGCCAGCGTGAGGATTGCCTCTGGGGCGCAGATCAGGTTTCCCGATCTGCGCCCCGCCTCTTTGGAGAGGAACCCGACCCGCGCTTCCAGGCTCTGTACGGCGTTGCAGCGCTGAGCAGCGTTCGAAACCGCGCAAAGGGCGTGCGGTTTGTGCTGACCCGCTCACGTTCGTAGGTCTTGCGGTCAAGCCCAGAATGGCCGCAGTCCCAGGAGAAGTCTGGCTTCCCCTCGTTGCGCGAAACCGGTTTCACGAAGAGAATCTGCGCGTCTGGACCACCTGGTCCGAACCACTCTGACCCAAGCCACAACCCAACATGTTCCAGTCCCGCCTCGTCATCGCTCTCGGTTCCCTCGCCCTCGCCGGCGTCGCCGCCGCCGCCATCGCCCCCCTCACCCAAGAGGGCATGCCCAACCCGAAGAAGGATCAGCACGATGTCGTGTTGAAAGGGGTCGGCGAGTGGGAAGGCACGCTGACCATGCCCGGTCCCGATGGGAATGAAATGGTCTCCAAGTGCAAAGAGTCCGTCACCGCGATCGGTGAATTGTGGACCGTGTCCCGCTTCGAATGCTCGTTCGAGATGATGGGCATGACGATGGACTTCACCGGCTGCAGCACCTTCGGCTACAGCGCCGCCAAGAAGAAGTTCGTCGGCACGTGGATGGACAACATGAACCCGGAGATGATCATGATGGAAGGCACCCAGGACAAGGAGTCCGGCGCCATCAACATGCTCTACGACGGTCCGCACCACGAGACCGGCGAGATGGTCCCGCACCGCAACTCGCTCACGTTCAGCAAGGACAGCTACGTCCTCGAGTTCTACATGACCGTCGACGGCGAAGAGTCCAAGTCGATGACGATCGCCATGAAGCGCACGAAGTGAGCCCAGCTCACCTCCCGTTCACGGGCTCGAACCTCCGCGGTTCGAGCCCGTTCTTCGTGCACGGTGAGTTCGCGCGTCAGGGCGCGACCAAGGTCACCGCCGAGGGCACGACCTCGATCTCGAGACGGTGCGACTCCCCCTGTGGATCGCCGTCGACCTGCCAGACGAACGGACGACCGAGCGCCTCGATCAGGTAGCGCCGTCCGCGACCGGAGCGCGCAGCCCACGCAGGGGTCGAGCGCTTGCGCTTGGCGCTGATGAGCGCCACCGCGGAGGGGATGGGTCCGTGCGCACGCCGCATGTGCCAGTCCAGCTGACCGTCCGACGGATCCGCGTCCGGGATCACCGCCCAGTCCTTGGCATAGGTCGCGATGTTGCACACGAGGCCGTGGGCGAACGTCTCGGGTGCGCCTCCATCCACGCTCATGCGGAACCTCCGCGGCTTGGGACTCAGCAGCGCCGCGATGCCCGCGGCCGCGTACAGCGAGTCCCCGTGCTTGGCGTACCAGTGCTTGCGCACGGCACCGTGACGCGCCCGGTCCACGTCGGCGACGATCAACGCGTCGTACCCGATGCCCACCATCGCAAGCGCCGTCGCACCGCCCACGCGCATTGCGTCGAGCCGCACGGTGTTCGAGCCGGCGGCCACGGCGCTCGCACCTTTGGGGTCGAGCGGGATCTTCAACTCACGCGCGACGACGTTGCCGTGCCCCACCGGCACCAGACCGATCGAGCACGATCCATCGACGGCCAGGATGCCCTGGGCGACCTCGCGCAAGGTCCCGTCACCACCGACGACGACGATCCGCTCGACCTCGTTCGCAAGCTCCGCGGCCAACTGGGCGGCGTGACCGACGTGCTGGGTCGGCGTGGGCCGCGCGGTCCAGCCCGCTTGCTCGAGGTGAACGACCGCCGCGGACAGGGCGCGCTCGGCTCCGCGACGGCCTGCGACGGGATTGTGGATGACGGCGACGGTGGGCATGGACCTGCAGAATCCTGTGCCGACGCGCGTCGCGCAAGCCCCGAGTCTCAGCGCACTTTCAACAGCGGCGTGAAGTAGCGGTAGTAGACCTCGAGGGTCAGCACCGCCATCGCCGTCGAATAGGACTTGTCGCGCCGGTCGTCGCCCGCGTAGTCGGTGGCGTACACCGACTTCGGATCCCAGGACCCGTCCGCGTTCTGGGTCGGCAACAGCGTGCCCTTGAGCGACTCGTTCCAGCGACGCCAGTCGTTGCCGCCCGCGCGGAACATGGCCAGCGTGCCGTAGTACCAGAAGTACATGTTGCAGGCGCCCTCGTACACGAACGCGTCGTTGCCGCGCCACTCGTAGCCGTCGGGTTGGCGCTGCATCACGAACCGTCGGCCCTTGCGGAAGGCGCGGTCCTGAATGTCGTCGCCCAAGAGCGACAGGCCGAACAGGGCCGCCGGCGTCGAGCCTGGGAGCACGGCGTAGTCGTCGTCGAGACGGCTCGGGTCGTGGCTGTAGCGGAAGGCCTCGCGGTCCTCGTCCCAGGACGCGCGCAAGAAGGCTTGCGCGGCGTCGAACGCAGCGTCCGGAATCGCGATACCGCCCAGGCGCGCGGACTCGAGCGCCATGACCTGCCACACCGAGACGCTGACCCGTGGCCAGCGATCGATCGTCTTGTTCGTGGCGAAGAAGTACCCCCAGCCACCGGCGAACCGCGGGTCCTGGCGCGTGCTCTGCTTGGCCAGGATCCACTCCGTTCCCTTCTCGATCGCGGGACGCACCTTGGGGTCCGAGGTCAGGGCGTAGTACTCGCCCAACGCATACGTCGCGATGCCGTGCCCATAGGAACTGCAATCGCCGAAGTGTCCGGTGTTCGGATCCTGCACGTCGACCAGGAACGCGATCGCGCGTCCAACGACGTCCGAGTACTCCGTGTCGCTCCCGGGCCAATGGCCTGCGCCCAGGAAGGCGAGCAGACAGAGTCCCGTCTTGCCGATCACGACGTGGTGATACTTCTCGTGGCGGTCCTCTTCGCTGCCCCAGAATCCGGCGGTGCGCTGGACCGACGCGAGGTACGCGAGGCCGCCGGCGACCGCAGCCTCGGTCGCCGCAGAACCTCCGTAGGTCTCCAACGCCTCCACCTTCGCGGTTCCGAAGCGCGTCTTGTACGGCGTGCGGTCGAAACGCGATTCGGCCTGGGGGCCGAGGACCACGCGATCCGGAGCACGCGTCGCGCTGTCCACCAGGCCCGCCTCGGGCACGGACATCGACGGCAGATCCGGCAACGCCATGCGCGCCGGACCTCCGGGTGCCGTGCCTCCTGGCGACTGGCGTGCGGGCTCCGCGGACGCGCCGATCCAGTCGTCGGTCAGGTCCGTGGCGACGCCCTCGGTTGCGCTGGTCGGAGCCACCTCGCCCGAGGCGCTCGCCGGTGTTTTGGTGTTCACCTCGACGTCCGAACCGAGGTTCGCGAAGCGGTGCGGTGCGACCTTGGCCCGCGCGGGTCCGGCGTCCTTGCGTTGCGCCTCGGCGCGCGCGAGGTACGACTGCGGCCCGGCACTCGCGGGATCATCAGGACGCTCGAGGTGCGCAGCGCCGTCCGCGCGCGACGGTCCGCTCGCGGCCGAACCACGCTCCAACGCATCGGCCTGCGCCAGTCCGTCGAGCGACAGCGGTACGACCTCGGACGAGGTCGGCCCCGTCGTGAGCGGGGAGACCTCTGGCCCATCCGCGAGCGACACGGGTCCCAAGTTCGCGGAGATGCGCGTCGGTGCTGCGGGGGATGGCTCCGACCGGGTCGGCGCCCCATGTTGCGCACCGACTGCGATGGCGACCTCGGACGCGCTCGGCCCGGAGGCCGTCGGTACGAGCGGGCGATCGAGGCCGGTCTCCCCGTTCGGTCGATCCGGAAGATCACCGTCGGACGAACGCGTCGCGGAAGCGGTCGGCTCGAGGCCGTCCAACGACAGGGCCACGGCCTCGCCGCTCTTCAAGGTTCCGTCGGTCTTGGGCGCGTCCCGCAACGGCGCGGCGCCATGGGCCACGAGGTCGGCTTCGAGGACACGTTCGGACGTGGAGCGTGCTCGACCAGGACTGCCGTCCGAGGCCTTGCGCTCGGCACGCTCGACGCTGGCCTGCAGAGCGGAGCCGACCTGTCCGGCTCGAGGAAGATCCATGCCCCGGGTGAGATCCATGGCCGCAGCCGGCGCCGCACCTCCGGAGGGTGCGTTGCGATGTTCGCCTGCCGCCGCCGAGAGCGCCATCTCGGGTGCGCTGCCTGCGCGCAACGGGAACGCCTCGGGCGCATCCGCCAGATCCCGTGCAGCCGCCGCAGCGTCCAGGGTCTCCTGGCGATCCGCGTACGGGCCGGCCGCCCGCTCGAGGTCCACGGGCTCGTCCTCGCGATTCGCGGCCGCCACTTCGTTCGCGCGGGCCGTGGCTCCGGTCGCGACTTCACCCGCTTCGGACTCCGAACGACTGGGTGCTCCGCTGGCCTCGGCGCGGGCCACTTCGATCGCTCCCCCCATCTCGGAGCGCGCCGCGTTGCGACCGTTCGGGTCGGCGTCCAGGCGCAAGCGCATGCGGCGGCCTCCACCGGGTTCGCCGGACGCGTACAGCTCGCGCTCGGGATAGACCTCCTGGAACCACATCATGAGCAGCACGTGCGCGATGAACGACACGAGCAAGCACTTGTACAGAACGTCCAGGTTCTCCCAACGCTTCGCGAGCCATGCGAGCAAGGCCAGAAGGATCAGGATCGACAGCAAGGACAGCTCGAGCCAGCCGACGGGCCGCCCCGGTTCGCGGAACAGTTCGACGGAGCGGGCGCGCCACAGTTGCGCGGCCGCGACCTCGTCCGTGGTGTCTTCGGCCGGTCGCAGGCTCGGTTGCGAACCTCCGAACAGCAGCGTGAAGCCATCGGCGGACGGCGCGGGTCCGCGCTCGTCACCAGGGCCGTTGACGCCGGCGAGCGGACTCGGATTCACCCAGCCCTCGCTGCCGTACGACGAACGATACAGGTCGAAACCGCCCTGGCCGCCTTCGCGGTCCGAGGCCAGGAACAACGTGCGACCGTCGGCGGCGAACGCGGGCTCGCGCTCGTCGCCCGCGCTGTTCAAGCGCACGATCGGCTCGATCACGAATGCATTGCCGTCGCCCGGTCGCGCCAGGAACAGGTCCAGCCCGCGCGTCACGCCGCGGTTCGACACGAACGCCACGGCGCCGCCCGTAGGCGAGGGCGCGGGGTCCAGGTCGTCGCTCTTGCTGGACAGTTCGGGGACGTGTGCGGCGGATCCGATGCCATCGCGCAGCAGCGGTGCGCGGTACAGGTCGAAGCGTCCAAGGCCTCCCGGCCGGTCCGAAGCGAACCACAGACCGTCGGGTCCGAACGCCGGCGCGAGGTCGTCCCCCACCGAATTGACCGCGGTCAACGGCCTGGGGTCGACCGGCTCGCCGCCGATGACGTCCGCAATCCAAAGGTCGGTGCCTTCGCCTGGCACGCCGACCGGGAACACGATCCAGCGGCCGTCGGGCGAGAGCGCGGGCCGTCCGAGTCCTTCGTCGCCACCCAGTTCGTCTGCGAACGGCACGGGAGATTCCCAAACTGCATAGCGCACGGAACCGTCCGTCTCCTGCACCGCGTACTCGCGCACGCCGTCGGTCCACTGCGACTCGCTGGTCAGGTGCGGCCGGAAGCGCAGCCACGCGACCAGGAAGCCGACCGCCACGAGGGCGCCGACGATGACGACGTTCTTGCCGAGGTGGCGGACGGCCATGACGGTCTAGTGATCCTCGGTGGCGATGCCCAGGTCCGTCAGGCCGACGGTGCGACAGACGTCCATGATCCCGACGACGCCGGCGAGGACCGCATCGCGATCTCCGCGGATCGTCACAGGCACGTCCGGGTTCGTCGCCGCAGCGCTCTCGAGCGCGTCGATCAACGTGTCCTCGGTATAGCTGCGGCCGCCCATCGTGATGCCCCCGTCCTGGTCGAGCGAGATGATGATCTCCTCCTCGTCCTCGGCGGCGACCTCACCGGTCTCCGCGGACGGCAGGTCGAGCGGAATCTCCTCCTCGGTGCTCGCGAAGGTCGTCGCGACCATGAAGAACACGAGCAGCAGGAACACGACGTCGATCATCGGCGCCAGGTTCAGCGTCGCATCCTCGAACGTGTCCTTGGCACGGGCGCGCATCAGGCTCGGGCTCCGCGCGACGCTTCTTCGAGGTCGCGGTAGATGCCCTCGGTCCGGATGCCGAACGCCTCGACGCGTCCGCGCAGCCAGTAGTAGGCGACGACGCTGGGGATCGCGACCGCCAGGCCCGCTGCGGTCGTCGAAAGCGCCTGATAGATGCCCGCAGCGATGACCTCGGCGTTGTCCTGGGCACCCTTCGCCGCGAGCGACGAGAATGCTTCGATCATGCCCCAGACGGTCCCGAGCAAGCCCAGGAGGGGCGCGATCAGGAACACGAGGAACAGCGGACGCAACTTCGCGCCCAACTGCAGCATCTCGCCGGCCGCGATGTCCTCGACGACCTTCTCGCGCTCGAGGAACGGCCAATCCACGCGCTTCAAGCCTGCACTGAGGATGCGCGACAACGGTGAGCGTGACTTCGAGCACAGAGCCAGCGCGCCATCGACGTCGCCGTCACGAACGCTCGACACGACCTGATCCCCGAAACGCCGCGGACCGAGGAACGCGGGACGCATGCGCATCCAGCGCTCGACCGTGAAGCCGACCGTGATGATGGAGCAGATCGCGATCGGAATCATCATCGGACCGCCGTTCACCAGCAGCTCGAACAGGGACTCGAGACCCGCTTCGCCCTGGGCCGTGGCCGCGGGATCCGCGGCGGGCGCCTCGACGAGCGTGGACAGCATGGGATCGAACAGGAGAGTGAGCATCATCGTTGGTTCGGGGGTACGAGGCCGCCGCCCTGGCCGAGACGGCTCTTGGCGCGACGTCCGAAGACGGTGTCGGGATGTTTCTGCGAGGCCTCTTCGAAGCGCGCCGCGGCCTTGTCGTCCTGACCGAGTCCGGCCAGCACGTCGCCCGCACGGTAGAGCGCTTCCGCAACTTCCTCGGCATGCGCGTAGAGCACGGCGACCTTCAGGTATTCCGCCAAGGCGTCCTCGGCTTCGTTCGCGGCTTCGGCCAACTGCCCCAGCCCGATGCGCGCGCGCGCGGACAGGATTCCGGCGTCTCCCTTGGCTACGCGTTCGAACGCGGCCCGTGCGGCGCGCGATTTATCGGTGTGCATCAGAGCGCGCCCACGCCACAGCTCGGCTTCGAGCGCTGCTTCGAAGTCGGAATGGCGTTGCAGCAGCTCGTTCAACACGGGCGCGGACTCGGCCCACTTGCCCTGTTCGCCGCAGGCGATGCCCAAGCGGAAGAGCGCTTTCGGACGAACGTCGTGGCGCTTGTGATTCTCGACGACCCGTCGCAAGGCGCTCTCCGCCTCGGCGAAACGTCCCGCGCGGAAGTGCGCTTCGCCCATCAGGAACAGCGACTCGCCGACGAACGTACACGTGGGGTGCTGTTCGACGAGCGCAGCGAAGCGCGCGACGGCCTTGTCGGCGTCGTCCAGGCGCAACCACGCGAAGCCGCCCTTGTAGAGCGCACGCTGCAGGACCTCGGGCGCGCCGCCTTCGAGGATCGCCAGGTCGTAGGCGTGCGTCGCACCCTTCGTGTCGCCCGCTTCGAAGCGCGCCTCGCCCAGGAACAGGTAGGCCTCGCCCAAGCCTGCGACGTCCTCGTCCGCACGGCGCAGTCGATCCAGAATCGTCTGGCAGTCGTCCAACCGGCCTGCGGCCAGGATCAAGTGCGCGCGTTCAACGTCGATCGCAGCCGACTCGGCGTGGGAACCGCTCGAACCGCGCAGCTCGACCCAGAGACCCAAGGCCTCGCCCGGTTCCCCGTTCTCGATGAGCGCCAGCGAGGCCTCCTTCGCGGTGCCCATGCGTCGCCCGTGATCGTTCGTTCGCGCGGCAAAGGCCAAGCACGCCTTGCGCGCTTGGCTCGCGTTGCCGTTCTTGCGTTCGGCCCAGACGAGCAGTTCGAGCGCTGCGGTGACGAGGGTCTCGTCGGAGCCATCGACCGTGCGCCACAGCGCGGTCGCTGCCGGACCAGCCTGCCCGCTGGACCAGAGGATCCAGCCCAGGCCGTAGCTCGCGTGCGGCGCCAACACGTCGTTCGGATAGGCCTCGAGCAATTCTTCGTAGCGGGCGATCGCTGCATCGACCTGTTGGCGAGCCGACAACCGCTCGGCCAGTTCGAACACGGCGCGCGGCGCGAACGGAGAATCGGGGTAGGTCGACCGCACCCAGGCCAGGCGCTGCTCGCCCGCCTCTCCAGGGATCAGTCGTCCGCCGCGCAGTCCGGCTTCGGCAGCGTGCTCGCCCTCGGCATCCTTCGCCAGGTAGTCGGCGAACTCCGTGCGTGCGGCCTGACCGTCGCCCAACTCCTCGGCACAACGCGCCGCCATGAAACGCGCCTCGGAGCGGCCTTCGTGCTCGCCGCGGTTCTTGGCCGCATCGACGAAGTACGTCCGTGCGCTGGCTGCATCGCCGGTCATGAAGGCGCACCATCCCAGACGCAAGGTCGCGCGAGCGCGGTCCGGCGTGTCGGGGTCGGACTTGGCGATCGCCACGAACGTCTCCGCAGCCTGCTTCCAATCCTGTGTCGCGAACTGCGCTTCCCCCAGCACCAACGCGGCCTCGTCGTGGAACTCGCCCGCCTCTCGATCGAGGAGTTCGCGCGCCACTTGAATGGCGCCTTCGTGATCGCCGGCGGTGAGCAAGGCCGCCGCGGCCGCTTGGAGCCCCCAGTCGGTTCCGGAGGCGCGCCAGGCCTGGGCCGCTTCGAGCAGGTTGCCGTTGGCCGCGACCACATCGCCGCGCACCTGCTGCAGGCGCGCACGCAATTCGTCCGTCGATCCGTTCAGGCTCAACGCCCGCTTCAAGTGTCGTTCCGCCTGGTCGAGGTTGCCAGCACCCAGTTCGGCGCGTGCGAACCAGTACAGCGCCTCGGCGTCGTCGCCGGGGTCGTGCTGCTTCCAGGCGTCGAGGGCCGCCTCGGCCCCGTCGAGTTCGAGCACATGGATGCCACGATGCAGCGCGGCCTCACGCGCGTGCGGACCCTTCGGATCCTGTTCCAGGACCGCCGTGAAGCCTTGGATCGCCGCGCGCCGATCGCCCTCGTCCGCCGCGGCGAAGGCAGCACCGCGCAACGCGGCCAGTTTGTGGGGTCCGTCCGGGACCTTCGCGAACGCTTGCCGCGCCGGTCCAGGACGACCTGCCGCCAAGTGAGCTTCGCCGACGAGGTAGGCCAACTCGCCGCGCCTCGCATCGCCCGCGAAACGTTGATCGAAGCGACCGACGAGCGCGATCACGCCCTCGGTGTCGTCCAGTCGGAAGGCGCACCACGCCTGTCCGTGCAAGGCGTCCGCGGCACGTTCGCCCTTGGCATCGACAGCAGCGAACCGCTCACGGGCCTGGGCGAAGTCCTGGGCGCGGAACAGGGCCTCGCCCCACAGGAACGTGGCCGGGTCCTTCAGGTAGTCGGGGCCCGCCTGGGACACGACCTGGAGCGCTGCGGCCGCCGCCTGCAGCTCCCCGCGCTCGAGTTCGCACTGGCCCAACCGGAACCGTGCCTCGCCGCGCAAGGAGAAGCCGTCCCGCCCGGCCAAGCGCTCGAAATGGGGTCGGGCCTCGTCCAACCGGTCCAGCTCGAACAGCGCATCCGCCAGTCGGTAGCGCACGTCCGGCGCCCGATCGTGCCCGCCGTGATCCTGCAAGAACGACTTCGCCTCGCGCACGACCTGGTCGTGCAGGTCGCGTTCGGCGAGACCCGCGATGAAGCGCCAGGCGTCCTCGGCATCGTCTCGAGGTTCGAGGAGATTTTCGAAGGACACCGGCGTCGCAGGGACCGGCGGAGACGAAGCGGGAAGGGAGAGGACGGAGACGAGGAGCAGCGCAGGGTGCATGGAGTCCTCCAGGACCCGGTTGGAGGTCCATGGATGGGGAGCGGGGCGGCGGCAGGAGTAGTACTGGGATACCGCGTCCTCCGGTTTCACGGGGCAGCGTTCGCCCCTTGCAAACCGAAGACTTTCGGGGAGCCCTACGGAGCTCGACCGAGGCGATTCCAGCGGTTCAGCCTCGGACCCAGGACGCGCCGACCCAAACGGCGCCGAGCCCCAGGACCAAGCTCGCCAGAGCGTATCCGAACGCCCCGAGTGGGGAGCCTGCGCGCCACAAGTCGTGCGCTTCCCAGCTGAACGTGCTGAAGGTCGTGAACGAACCGAGCACACCCACGACCAGGAAAGCGCGGGCGGTCGGACCCGGGGGCTCGTGGATGCCGCTCCAGCCCAGCAACGCGCCGAGGCCCAGGCAACCGAGCACGTTGACGCAGAGGGTGGCCAGGTGGGCCGGTCCGCCCATCGCCTTGACGACGGCTGCTCCCATCAGGAAGCGCAGCACGGCTCCTGTGGCGCCTCCCAGCCCCACCCAGACGAGATCCATCGGTCGCATGCGCCCCAGGGTAGGTGGCGCGGTGCCCGATTGCGATCCGCGCGTTGCGGGTCAGGCCAGGCGCAGCGCCGCGCGGGTCTTGATGACGAGGCGGACCGCGGTCCCCGGGGCCAGGCCCAGTTCCTCGACGGCTCCGGGCGTCACGCGGGACCAGACGAGCGGGCCGTCCTGGTTCCCCGCGCGCAGGAGCACGTGGACGGCTCCCCCACGGCTGGTCAGCGACACGACGGTCGCGGGCTCGGCGTTCCGGGCGGACAATCCGGGGACGTCCCCGGTGGCGAGCAGGATGTCCTCGGCGCGCAGGCCCACCAGCACGGATTCGCCGACCTGCGCCGAGCCCGTGCCCTCGGACTCGCCGTCCTCGCCCGGGATGCGCAGCGTCGCGCCACCCGACAAGCCCACGACCGCGATGCCGGGTTCCAGGGATGCGATCGTTCCCGACAGGACGTTCTCGAAGTCCGCGCCGACCAGGTCCGGTCCCGACAACACGTCGGCCGGAGGACCTTGGCGCACGACGCGACCGGCCTCCAGCACGACGACGTCGTCGCACAGGGCGTGCATCTCGGCGGGGTCGTGGCTGACCAGGACGAGCGGCACCTCGAAGCGTTCGCGCACGCGCAACAGGTACGGCAGAACGCGACGCCGCAGGGCGCGGTCCAGCGAACCGAGTGGCTCGTCGAGCAGCAACAGGTCCGGCCCGGACGCGAGCGCGCGCCCGATGGAGACGCGTTGGCGTTCGCCGCCGGAAAGTTCCTGCGGCAACCGATCGGCGTGCCGCTCGAGCTCGAGGATGGCGAGGATCTCGGGGATCCCACCTTCGGACTGGTTGCGGCGTGCTCCCGCGCGCAGGTTCTCGAGCACGGTGAGGTGCGGGAACAGCAGCAGGTCTTGCGGGACGTACCCGATGCCACGCGCCTCGGGCCGCAAGCCACCCAAGGTGTGCGCGCCGACGCGGATCTCGCCGTCGAACGGGATCCATCCAGCGATGGCCTCGATCAACGTCGACTTGCCGGCACCCGACGGTCCGAAGATGCCGAGGCTGCGGCCCGACGAGCGGATGTCCAGGTCCAGAGCGAACGCGTCGCGCTGCAGCCGTCCGCGCATGAGGAATCCGTCGGTCGGGCTCATGCGCGCGGTCCTCGCACGCGGTGCGCCGGTCGGCTCAACCGCTCGACGAGCATCACCAGACCGAAAGCGAGCAATGCGGACACGCCGACCAACGTCAGCGCTTCCGCGTCGCGCTGTTCCTGATACCTGTCGAAGATCGCGAGCGACAACGTCTGCGTTCGCCCGGGGATGTTGCCGGCCACCAGGATCGTCGCACCGAACTCTCCGAGGGCACGGCCGAAGCCGAGCAACAGTCCGGCCAGGATCCCCCGCCGCGCCAACGGCAACGTGATCGTCCACCCCACGCGTGCACGGGAGAGCCCCAGCGTGCTGCCCATCGACTCCATGCGCGGGTCGATCTCCTCGAACGCGGTGCGCGCGGAGCGCAGGATCAACGGGAAGCTCATGACCGCGGCCGCCAGCACCGCGCCGGGCCACGTCAGCAGCAACTCGAGCCCGCCGAGCGGACTGTCGGTCGATAGCGACCGCAGGAGCAACCAACCGATCGCGGTCGGCGGCAGGATCAACGGCAGGGTGGCCAGCGCCTCGATGCACCCACGTCCGAAGAATCGCTTGCGCGCCAGGATCCAGGCCAGGATCAGGGCGGGCACGAGGTCCAGCAACACGGCTGCCGCAGCGACGGACAGGCTGATCCAGAGGGCGGACCAGAGTCCCGGTCCCGCATCCCCGTCGAGCGGCTCCCGGACCGAGTTCGAAACTCCTGAAGCCACCAGCGGCTCCAGACCCGCCCGCGCGAGACCGCGACCACCGGCCTCACCGGCCAACAACGCGAGCAGTTCCTTGGCGCGCTGTGAGTTCGACGACGCAGTCAGGATGGCCGCCGGATAGCGGATCGGATCGTGCTCGCCCTCGCTCGAAACACGAAGCGTCCGGACGCGTTTCGAACGGTCGGCGTCGGACGCATAGACGACTCCGAAGTCCACTTGGCCGGACTCGACGGCGGCCAATGTTCCGCGCGCATTCGTGGTTCGGACGATGCGCTCCCGGAGCGACGCGAAGACGCCCAGGTGTTCGAGCCAGGACCTGGAGTAAACCCCGAGGGGCACCGCATCGGGGTTCGCCAACGCGACGAGTCCCGACGAGGCCTGCAGGTGTGCGACGCCATCGAGATCGGTGACGTGTGCATCCATCGGGGTGACCAGACACAGCCGGTTCGTCGCCAGATCGATCCGCGAGCCCGGCAGGATCCACCCGGCCTCCTCGAGCCGATCCATCTGCTCGGCATCGGCCGTGACCAGGACGTCCCCCACCGCGCCGGCTTCGACCATCCGGACCAGGTCGCTGGACGCCGCATGCACGCGGATGATCCCGACGCCGTGCTGGGCCCTCCAGTCCGCGTCCCAGGATCGCGCGGCTTCGGTCAAGCTCGACGCGGCCAGGAGCTTCGGCGCATCGCTCTCGCACGCCGCCATCGCGGCGGCGCAAGCCAGGAGAACGAGCCGAAGCGAATGCGAAACGAGGCGCATGGGGCCAGGAGTCTAGCGGATGCCCACGCGGGCGATCCGCCGCGCCGGGGCGGCTTCGAGGGAAACGCGCCCACGCAACGAGCCCGCGATCCGAAGGGGACCGCGGGCTCGCGCAGGACGCAAAGGGCGTCCTAGAAGCCGAACGTGACCTGCAAGCCGTCACTCATGTTCGAGCCGGCTCCCAGGGCCGCCGCGTCCCGGTACCAGGCCTGGAAGTTCCAGGTCGAGCCCGGGGTGATCGCGCCGGACGGTTCGGGCGGCAGCGTCACGTCGAGGCTCCAGGTCGTCACCCCGAAGAGATCGATCAACACCGCGGGCAGCAACCGATACAGGTTGCCGTTCACGCACAGGAACCCATCGCTCAGGGGGGTCTGGACCTGCTGATCCCCGTAGAAGAACAGCATGAACTCGCCGGGGGGCATGCCGGAACAGACCAGCGTGAGGTCGTTCGCGGAGACGCTGGTGCTCCCCACCGTGCTCATCACCGCGCCCGCACCGAACGAGTTCGGAGCGCCCACGCAGTAGTTCAGGACGGACGTGTCGGCGTACTCCCAATGGCTGACGCGCACGCTCCAGCGATCCCCGTTGAAGTTCGACGTCGTGGCATAGGACTGCGCCGTCCAGAACGAGTCGTCGACCGGATCCGCGGTCGTTCCGCTGTAGTCGCCCCAACGGTTGCGGCCGAACGTGTCCAGGTTCGTGTACGAATCGACGCCGGCCTGGAACATCGTCGGCGTCGACATCTGACCGGAGGCGTCGCCCGACTTCCGAGCCGCCACGTACGCGGACAAGAAGGTCGTCGCGTTCGAACCCGAGAACCCGACCAGCGCATCCCCCATCTCGTTCACCGCGATGCTGGGGTAGTAGTAGTGCAGCGACGTGTCGCTGATGGTGCCGTTCTGGTTCACCGTGAAGGGGCTCGTGTTGAGTTCGTACCAGCGAATCGCGTTGCGTGTCGCAACACTGGTCGAGTGCGCGGTCCACAAACTTCCGTCGCGGTACACGGAGCCGCAAAGGCGGTCGTCCCCGGACTCGACAAGGGTGGTGCTCCCCAGGGCTGGCGCCAGGGGTCCGTCGTTGTGCACGCCGACCGTGATCGTCGCCGCCGACATCAACGACGGCGCGGTCAGCGGAGGGACGATGCGCCGGACCTGAAGTTGATTCGACCCGAACGTGTTGACCAGGTAGGCCTCGCCCGCATCGTCCCAATGCGTCGCCGGCTGCACCGCGCGCACATAGGGTTGACCGCGCCAGACCGTCGCCGTCCCGAGGCTCTGCACCGCCGCGACGAGCGGAGCCTTGTCCAGCGCCCAGATCGACATCGTCACGCTCCCCGCCGCGTTCGGGAACATCGCGGACGTGATGTAGATGCCCCGCTGGTCGACGCCCAAGCAGGGAAAGTCGGGCCACTTGGTGCTGTCGGTCCCTTGGGACGCGAAGAGGCTGGTCTTGAACCAGGAGCCCGCGGGGTTGCTGGTCGTCGAGACGGCCAGGTGGATCGTGTCGTCGAAGTCGGTGGCGGACAGCAGGAACCGGTCCGAATCAGGGTCGTAGACCACGCGCGGATCGCCGGCCACCCCGCTGACGCCCAGGTTGAAGAAGGAGGCGAGCGAACCGATGAAGAGCGCCGCCCCGTTCGACTTCAGGTGCACCATCATGTTCTCGTTCACGACGGTCACGACGTGCGTCGTGCCGACCGCGCCGTGGGTGTCGGGCGGGATCGCCGACGTGCCGGATTGACTGAACATCGTCTGCGCCTGAATCTCGTTCAGCGCGTCCGGCGGCACGGGAGCCCCACCCAGGAGCGACGCGACCGGAGTCGGCATCGTCGCTGCGACGTTCACGCTGGGCGCGGCGGTCGGGGGCAGCGCGGGAACGGGTGACGGCGAGGTCGGAGCCGGCGAGACGGGCATCGGCACGGCGGGCGTCATGCGCATCGGCCTGCGTCCCTCGAACCCCGTGCCGGATTCCCAGGTCAGTCCCGCGTACTGCGACCCGGACAGGGTCGTGCGCGGGACGATGTCGTCGAAGGTCACGATGGTGCGTTCGGACCCCGCTGCGAACGTCACGTCGTCGATCGTGTACCAGGCGGCCGAGGAACCGGCATCGCGAACGTGCAGCTCGACGCGGTCGATGCCCACCAGGTCCGTGGCGTACCAGAGGCTGGCGCCGGGTTGCGGATGGAACAGCGCGGCTTCGCCGATGCATTCCTCGCCGCGGTATCCGATCGCCACGACGGAGCGTGCTTCCGAACCTGCACCTCCCGCGCCGGCGACCCAGAGGCCCTCGAGCGTGACCGTGCGTCCGAAGCCGAGCGCCATGGACCGATCGCCCCACGCGTTGATCGCGGCACGGTCCCCGGAGTGCACCGGGATCCCGTCGGTCGGAACGACCCACTCCCCACTGCGGTTGCCGCGCAAGCGTCGGTTCGGCGGATCGACCAGGGGCCGCGCCGCATCGCGCGCGCGCACGACGTCCATCGACTCCACGCGCGAGTTGCGAAAGGCGTCGGCACCCAAGCGTTCGCCGAAGTCCGGCACATCGCTCGCCGCGACGCCCTCCGGCTGCGGCAGCGACACCGGGGCAGGAACGACGCGCGGGTTGCCGTCCTCCTGTCCTGCGTGTGCGTTCGAGACGGCGGAGAAGGCGCTGAGGGCTCCGACGAAGAGGAGTCCAGCGCCTGAGATGCGGTGCAGCATGGGCAAGGTCGTGGGTTGCGGAGCAGGGTGCGGGCCCCACCGAGTATCCCCCTGGGACGGCGTCCCGGTCGGAGGGGTTCCCGGACATGCCGCGCAACCCGCCCAGGACCGGCCTTGTGCCTCGGAACGGGGCTCGTTTACAGTCGCCTTACCGGAATGGGTCCAGCCCGAGGGGTCCCCGATCGAGGATCGAGACCATGCCTGTGACGACGTGAGGTTCGGGTCACGGGGTCGTCCGCGTCCACGACGCGCCCCGATCCGCGCGAACTACTTCCCGATCAGGAAGTGGCAGACGTCGCCCTCGCCGAGGACGTAGTCGCGTCCCTCGGTGCGCATCTTGCCGGCGGCCTTGATGGCGGACTCGGAACCGTGCTGGTCCAGGTCGGCGACGGTGTAGACCTCGGCGCGGATGAACGCCTTCTCGAAGTCGGTGTGAATGACGCCCGCCGCTTTCGGCGCAGGCCAACCGCGGTGTCCGGTCCAGGCACGAATCTCCTTGGGACCCGCGGTATAGAACGTCTGCAGTCCGAGCAGTTCGTACGTCTCGCGGATCAAGCGGCCCAGGCCGAGTTCCTCGACGCCGAGGTCCGCCATGAACATCTCACGATCCTCCTCGTCCATGTTGCGCAGCTCGCTCTCCAAGTCCGTGCAGATCGGGAGCCAGCGCGAGCCGGTCGCTTCGGCGACCTTGGCCACCTGTTGGGCCAACGGGCCTTCCCCTTTCTGGTCGTCATCGGCGACGTTCGCGACGTAGAGAACGCGTTTCCCGCTCAAGAGGCACAACGGCTTGATCGCGGCTTCCTCGGCCGCCTTCCAGGTCGCCGCACGCAACGGTTGGCCATCCTCGAGCATCGCCTTGGCGCGCTCGAAGACGTCCTTCTGGAAGAGGCTGTCCTTGTCGCCCGAACGCGCTTTCTTCGACACGCGCTCGATCGCTTTGCCCACCGTTTCGA
>TARA_R110002096_G_scaffold136909_7_pt1 | contig 45506 bp, 41 predicted proteins | sample TARA_R110002096 | Tara Oceans TARA_R110002096 (sample SAMEA4397295) | marine metagenome | biome: Polar Biome; feature: [DCM] deep chlorophyll maximum layer (ENVO:01000326); material: water (ENVO:00002006), including particulate matter (ENVO:01000060) such as... | depth 35 m
TCAATTTTAAAAAAGGATGGGTATCAGATTACTACCAATTTGCATGAAGCGGACATGATTTTTGTAAACACCTGTTCTATCAGAGAAAAAGCGGAGCAAACAGTTAGAAAGCGCTTGAGCAATTTCAATCAAATCAAGAAAAATAAGCCTGAATTAATTATTGGTGTTTTAGGTTGTATGGCAGAGCGTCTTAAATCTAAATTGCTAGATGAAGAAAAATTAGTTGACTTAGTTGTTGGTCCAGATGCATATAGAGACATTCCTAACTTAGTTGGAGAAGTGGATGGTGGTAGAAAAGCAGTAAACGTTATTTTATCGAAAGAAGAGACTTATGGCGATATTAATCCTGTTCGACTAGGAGGAAATGGTGTCACCGCTTTTGTATCAATTACCAGGGGCTGCGATAACATGTGTACTTTTTGTGTTGTTCCATTTACAAGAGGAAGAGAAAGAAGCCGCGACCCGCAAACGATTGTTGAAGAAGTTAAGGAATTAGCAGAAAGAGGGTATAAAGAAATTACTTTATTGGGTCAAAATGTGGATTCCTATTTATGGTATGGTGGCGGATTGAAAAAAGAATATGAAAACTTAACGGAAGAAGAAAAAGCTTCAAGTGTCAGTTTTGCTCAATTGATGGAAATGGTTGCAAAAGTTGATTCAAATGTTCGCATTCGTTTTTCCACTTCTCACCCAAAAGACATGACAGACGATGTGCTACATGTGATGGCGAAATACGATAATATCTGCAACTACATTCACCTTCCATTTCAATCTGGAAATAGCAGGGTGTTGGAACTAATGAACAGAGGCTATACAAGAGAATGGTATTTAAACAGAATTGCTGCAATCAAAAGAATTATTCCCGATTGTGCAGTTTCGGCAGATATTATAGCCGGATTTTGCAGTGAAACAGAAGAAGAACATCAGGATACATTGAGCTTGATGGAAGAAGTGAAGTATCATTTTTCTTACATGTTTAAATATTCTGAACGACCAAATACATTGGCTCAGAGGAAATATGAAGACGACATTCCTGAAGAGACAAAACAAAGAAGGTTAGCTGAGATTATTGCTTTGCAGCAAATCCATTCGCATGAGCAACTCAAAAAAGACATTGGAAAAACCTATGAAGTTCTAGTTGAAGGAACATCCAAAAAATCAAAAGATGAACTTTATGGAAGGAATACACATAATTCAGTAGTGGTTTTTCCAAAAGAGAATTACAAACCAGGAGATTATGTTATGGTAAAAGTTCTTGACTGCACTTCTGCAACATTAAAAGGAGAAGCAATCGCATGAGTATCGATCAAATAAAACAACGATTTGGAATCATTGGTCATTCCGAGCAATTAAATCGGGCAATTAATATTGCTATTCAAGTTGCACCAACTGATTTATCAGTTTTAATTTCAGGAGAAAGTGGATCGGGAAAAGAAGTGATGCCTCAAATAATTCACCATTTGAGCGCAAGAAAACACAATAAATACATTGCTGTAAACTGTGGGGCAATTCCCGAAGGAACAATTGATTCTGAACTTTTTGGACACGAAAAAGGCTCATTTACAGGTGCCAATGAAAGTCGCAAGGGTTATTTTGAAGTGGCCGATGGAGGAACCATTTTTTTAGATGAAGTAGCAGAACTTCCACTGCAAACGCAAGTGAGGTTGCTAAGAGTACTTGAAAGCGGTGAGTTTATGAAGGTTGGTAGTTCCAAAGTTCAAAAAACGAATGTAAGAATTGTAGCTGCATCAAATGTTCAACTTCCTGAAGCCATTAAACAAAATAAATTTAGAGAAGATTTATTTTACCGTTTAAGTACAGTGCCAATTGAAGTGCCACCGCTTAGAGATCGCAAAGAGGACATCTATTTACTTTTCAGAAAATTTTCTGTCGATTTTGCCGATAAGTACAAAATGCCACCCCTGCGTTTAAGTCCTGATGCTAAAGAACTTTTATTGAAGTACCGTTGGCCAGGAAACGTTCGACAGTTAAAAAACGTGACGGAGCAAATTTCAGTTATTGAATCAAGCAAAGAAATAAATGCTGATATCTTACTGAATTACTTACCTGAAAACAGCGAAACATCGCTTCCAATTATTTATCAAAACACAAAAGAAGGCCTTTCTGAAAGAGAAATACTTTATAAAATTCTTTTTGATTTAAAAAAGGATGTGACCGATTTGAAAAAAATTGTTTTTCAAGTATTGGAGTCTAAGGGTGATGTTGAAGATGAAACTAGTAGAAAAGCTTACCAACGTTTGTATGGAGAATCGAATCAACAAGAGCGCTTAGAAAGTCGGCTACAGCTTGAACAATTCAACCCTGTTAAATCCGATCAGAAAGAATATCGAGAAAGTTCCTATCAAGAAAATAACGCTAAATCTTCAGATGAAATTCAGATAGAAGATGAAGAAAAAGAGGAGTTTCAAGAAATTCAAGAGGAAGATGAAAGCTTGTGCATTGCTGATTTTGAGAAAAAATTAATTGAAAAAGCCTTAGATAAGCATCAAGGAAAAAGAAAAAATGCTGCATCTGATTTAGGAATTTCAGAACGTACACTCTATCGAAAAATTAAAGAATACCAATTAGAATTGTAATGAAAAAATTAATTTACCTTTTTGTTTTTGCTTTGAGCAGTTTAATGTATTGGAATTGTTCTGCATCTTATTCATTTACAGGAGCATCTATTTCACCTGATGTAAAAACGGTATCAGTTGCTTTCTTTGAAGGAAAAGCTCCACTAGCTCCACCAAACGCAAGTCAGTTATTTACTGAAGCAATGAAAGACATTTTTTTATCTCAGACCAACTTAACACTTGTCACTGAGGACGGCGATTTAGAGTTTGAAGGAGAAATTACATCTTACAACTCAGGCCCCGCGGCAATTCAAGGAACTGAAGCGGCGGCAATTACACGTGTAACGATGGGTGTAAAAGTTAAGTTTACCAATAATAAAGATGAAACACAAAGTTTTGAAAGCACCTTTTCAAGGTTCGAAGATTTTGAAACTTCAAAGGATTTAAGTTCAGTAGAAGTTGAGATACTTCAAAGTTTGAATGATCAGTTGACACAAGATATTTTTAATAAAGCCGTAACCAATTGGTAGAAATGAGGAAAAGTGACTTTTTAGACTATCTTGAAAAACCTAAGAAACTCGGTCAATCCGAACTTTCAGGAATTTCGGAGCTCAATCAGGCTTTTCCCTACTTTCAAACGGGGCATTTTTTGTTGAGTAAAGTTTATCAAAACACCGATAATTTGGGGTTTGAAAGACAACTAAAATTGTCAGCAGCCTATGCTATTGATCGAAAAGCACTTCATTCACTTGTTATTGAAGAAAGTAAACCTGAAAAGAAAATAACTACTTCAGAGGAAAATACAAGCGCAATTAAAGAGGAAAAAGTAGAAAAAGAGGTTTCTAAAGAATATCATGAATTTCAAGATGAGCAAGAAACTGATTCTACAAAGAAAGAGTCAAAAGTTGCATCTGATGATGCGCAATTAGAAAAACAAATTTTAAGTGGTGCCATCAATAGTTCAATTTTGTTGGAGGTGGATGATGAAATTCCAGAAATTGACAGTTTAATGCCCAAAAAGCAAAAAACTCAAGAGCAAAAAATTGAGCAACCAAAGCCAATTAAAAATGATTTTAATGAAAATGAAACGCACAGTTTTTCAGATTGGCTGAGTCATTATAAAATAGAAGGAACGCAGGAGGAAGAAGAGGATGAATGGGATGACTTTTACGAACAAGACACTGATTTTCATGAAAATAATTCATTACCAGTAAGGCATGAATTTTATTCAGCTGCAAAAATGGCTCGCTTGAGTGTTCAAGAAAATGATGACTTAATAACAGAGACTTTGGCCAAAATTTATGAGGATCAAGCGCATTTTGAGAAAGCATTAAATGCATATAAAAAATTACAGTTGAAATATCCCGAAAAAAGCAGTTATTTTGCAGGCCGAATTATAGCAATTCAAAATAAATTAAATACTTTATAATCATGTTCATTTTAGTATCCGTTTTAATTTTCATAGTAGCCATCTTATTGGCACTTGTAATTTTAGTTCAAAACCCAAAAGGTGGTTTGGCATCGAACTTCTCATCTTCCAATCAAGTGATGGGTGTAAGAAAAACTACTGACTTTCTTGAAAAAGCAACTTGGTCTTTAGGAATTGCTCTTTTAATTTTGAGTGTAATTTCATCTTCATTAATTGGAGGTCCTGCTGAAGTTGTGGCAAATGAGTCTGAATTAGTTGATCAAGCAAATCAAGTTATTCCACAAAGTCAAGCACCAATGTTGCAAGAAGGTGTTCCAATGGGAAACGAAGCTGAAGAAGGCACTAATGATGCTTTACCTGCTGGTGATGAGGATTAAGTAAAATTCAAAAAAATAGTTTTAAAAAGACCTGCATTTTGCGGGTCTTTTTTTTGATACTAAAAGAAGCTGCTTTCAAAAAAAATGGAACACGGATGATGCTTCGACAAAGCTCAGCACACCGCGCAGATTAGGCAGATAATCAAATATTAAATCCAATTTATCATAAAAATCAGCGTCATCTGCGTTCCATCATCCATCATGTGCGTTTCTTAAAAAAATTACATATCTCTATTTATGTCATCCTGTCATATCTCATTATTTAAAATGACAGAAATCGAGTCATCTGAATGTCAATTCATGCAAATTTTTCCGTTTTAACTGATATATCTTCATTGGCATAAATTATGACAAGTCGAAAACGAATTATAATCTATTCACTAACTTAAATATAGTATTAATTATGTCAGTAAATGTAAAACCTTTAGCAGACAGAGTTCTTGTTGAACCAGCTGCTGCAGAAGAAAAGACTGCGGGAGGAATCATCATTCCCGACACAGCAAAAGAAAAACCACAGAGAGGTAAAATCGTTGCGGTAGGAAATGGAAAGCCAGACGAGCCAATGACGGTTAAGAAAGGCGACACCGTATTGTATGGAAAATATGCCGGAACAGAAATTACTGTTGAAGGAAAAGACTATCTAATCATGAGAGAGTCAGATATTTTCGCAATTATTTAATTCTAACAATCAAAAAAAATAAAAAAATGGCTAAAGAAATCACTTTTGATACAGAAGCAAGAAACGCCCTAAAAATAGGAGTTGATAAACTTGCAAATGCTGTAAAGGTAACCCTTGGACCAAAAGGAAGAAATGTAATTATCGACAGAAAATTTGGCGCACCTACAGTTACCAAAGATGGTGTAACTGTTGCTAAAGAAATTGAGCTGAAAGATGCGGTTGAAAACATGGGCGCTCAAATGTTGAAAGAAGTTGCTTCTAAAACTGCAGACGATGCAGGAGATGGAACAACTACTGCAACAATTTTGGCTCAAGCAATCATTACTCAAGGTTTGAAGAACGTTGCTGCTGGAGCAAATCCAATGGATTTAAAAAGAGGAATCGATAAGGCAGTACTTTCTATTGTTGCTGAGTTGAAAAAAATCTCAAAATCAGTGGGTGAAGACTCAGAGAAAATTGAGCAAGTTGCAACTATTTCTGCTAACAACGACAGTGCAATCGGTAAGTTAATTGCCGAAGCAATGGGCAAAGTAAAGAAAGAAGGTGTAATCACTGTTGAGGAAGCAAAAGGAACTGAAACAACTGTAGAGATTGTTGAAGGAATGCAATTCGACAGAGGATATTTATCTCCTTACTTTGTTACTGACACAGAGAAAATGCAAGCTGATTTAGAAAATCCATACATTTTGATTTTCGACAAAAAAATCAGCAGCATGAAGGATTTGTTGCCTATTTTGGAAAAAACTGCTCAATCTGGAAGACCCTTATTAATTATTGCTGAAGATGTTGAAGGTGAAGCTTTGGCTACTCTAGTAGTGAACAAAATAAGAGGTTCGTTGAAAATTGCGGCTGTAAAAGCTCCAGGATTTGGAGATCGTAGAAAAGCAATTTTGGAAGACATTGCTATTTTAACAGGTGGAACGCTTATTTCTGAAGAAAGAGGCTACAAGTTAGAAAACGCTGACTTAGCTGATTTAGGAGAATGTGAGAAAATCACAATCGACAAAGACAACACAACCATCGTAAATGGAAGTGGTAAAAAAGACGATATTAAAGCGAGAGTCAACCAAATTAAAGCACAGGTTGAAAACACAACTTCAGATTACGACAAAGAAAAATTGCAAGAGCGCTTAGCGAAATTGGCAGGTGGTGTTGCAGTACTTTATGTTGGAGCAGCTTCAGAAGTTGAAATGAAAGAAAAGAAAGACAGAGTTGACGATGCATTGCACGCAACAAGAGCTGCCGTTGAAGAAGGAATTATCCCAGGTGGTGGAGTTGCATTCATTCGCACACTTTCAGTTTTAGAAAACATGGAAGGAGAAAACTTCGATGAAACAACAGGAATTTCTATTGTTCGAAGAGCATTGGAAGAACCGTTGAGACAAATCGTTGCAAACAGTGGTGGCGAAGGATCAGTAATCGTTCAAAAAGTAAGAGAAGGCAAAGGAAACTTTGGTTACAATGCCAGAACAGAGGTTTTTGAAGACTTGTTGAAAGCAGGTGTGATTGATCCAACAAAGGTTGCTCGTGTAGCACTTGAAAATGCAGCATCTATTGCAGCTATGCTACTTACTACTGAATGTGTTATTGCCGATGAAGAAGAAGAAAACGGCGGTGGCGGAATGCCAGGTGGTATGCCCGGAGGAATGGGCGGCATGGGCGGAATGATGTAATTTCAAAGCCTAATAGTCATAAAAAACCACTTCAAGAAATTGAGGTGGTTTTTTTTTGAACTTTTCTTTGTCGGTTTTCGACTCCGCTCAAACTGACAAAGAGTAATTATTTCAAATTTTTTAGTTCTCTTACTTCGTAGTTCAGGGCATTAACACTAAGTGATTCCACGAACTTGTTCATCAATAAAATTGTTTTTTAGCTAAAAAATATTGGTTTAGCCTTATTGTTACCTTTGCAGCCCTTATGAAAAATCACCAAGAATTTCAAATTTTCGAATTATCAAACGGACTTAAAGTAGTTCACAAAGAAGTGAACCGCCCAGTGGCGCATTGTGGCTTGATGATCAATGCTGGAACAAGAGATGAACTTGCGGGTGAACACGGCATTGCGCATTTCATTGAGCATGCTATTTTTAAGGGAACAAAAAAACGCAGGGCCTACCACATTCTCAATCGGTTGGATAGTGTTGGTGGAGATTTGGATGCCTATACAACCAAAGAACAAACCTGTATCTACGCCTCTTTTTTAAGTGAATACTACGAAAGAGCCATTGAGCTTTTAAGTGATTTAGTGCAGCATTCTCAGTTTCCTGAAAAGGAATTAGAAAAGGAAAAGGAAGTTGTTTTAGATGAAATTAAAGTCTACCAAGACAGTCCTTCCGACCAAATCTACGATGATTTTGAAAGTCAGGTTTTTGAAAACCACGCTTTGGGAAATGCCATTCTTGGAAGTCCTGAAAGTGTAAATGCCTTGACACGAGAAAAGATTTTGGCTTACATGAAACGCATGTACACCATTGAAAACATGATTTTTACAAGCGTTGGTAAAATTTCAGCGAAACGTTTAAAACTAAAACTAGAAAAGCATTTTGCCGATCTTTCAAGCTCTGAATCAGCCAATAATCGAGGTCCATTTCAGTTAAATTCCCCAAAAGTTATTCACGAAAAGAAAGGAAGTTTTCAAACCCATTGCATGATGGGAAAAGCGACTTATGGGGCCAATAACCCTCAACGAATTGGCATGAGTTTGTTGAACAATATTTTGGGCGGTCCTGCCATGAATTCGATTTTAAACCTCAAAGTGCGAGAAAAATACGGTTTCACTTATAACATCGAATCCAATTATGCCATCTATTCTGATGTTGGCCTATTTTCCATTTATCTGGGAACAGATCCAAAATACATTGAACGCTGTCAAACAGCCATTTTTAAGGAATTAAAAAACTTGCGCAACAAGCCCTTAAGTAGTAATAAACTGCATTTAGCCAAGCAACAATTAAAAGGCCAAATGGCTTTGGGTAGAGAAAGCAACAGCAACCTTATGCTCTCATATGGAAAAAGTTTGCTGACCAAAGGATACATCCGCAGCATGGAAGAGATTCAACAAACAGTTGACCTCATTACTGCGAATGAATTATTGGAAATTGCTCAAGAAGAATTTTTACCAGAGAATTTTGATTTACTATTTTTTGATGGGAAGGTTTGATCAAAGTGATCTATTAGAAAAATAGTGTGTAAGGAATTTTCAAATTTTACTTAATAGCGATTTAATTAATTCACAATAACTTTTCTTGTATTCCTTAGCGAATTACCAAAAAACACATTTATAAAATACATGCCTGCAGGTTGATTCGAAAGATTTATGACATTCGAATTTTCGGTTAATTCACTTTTCAAGATAATTTGTCCTGTAATGCTCATAACTTCAATTTGTATAGGTGCTTTATAATTATGATCTACTACAAAAACACCATTTGAAGGATTTGGGTGAATGTTTAAATTGTGACTATTAAGTTGTTTGTTCTCAATTCCTACAGGGTTAACCATAAAGCATAGTGATGTATCTACACAGCCATTTCGAGTTACTTCAACTGCGTAACTCCCATTAACAGTTGCAGTGAAACTTTGATTTGTTTCTCCTAAAATTGGCGAATTTCCATTATTACAATCTAACCATTGATAGCTTGCCCCAAAAGCATTACTAGTTAAAGTTGGGGAATTATCTGTTATTGACATATCTAGCGTATTACATAATTCAAAATAAGCATATTTAGAACTAAAATACCCTCCAACATGTAGATTTCCAGAAACATCAAACGCTAACGCAAGTAAAATATCATCTACACTTGCTTTAAAGCTCGTTAAAACTCCTGCAGTATCAAATTGCGCTAATCTATTGCGAGATATTCCATTAACTTCAAAAAAGCCTCCTCCTGCTAAAAGTTTTCCATTTGCATCAATTGCTAAGGCATATACAGGTCCATTCATGATAGGATTGAAATTCATTAAATTCCCCACCGAATTAAATTTCGCAATGTTATTTCGCTGATTAATTCCACCAACTAAATCAAACTCACCACCAATATAAAGATTCTCATTCGCATCAAGTACTAAGGAAATAATTTGACTAGTATTCATGTGATAACTCCCACCTATATTTGCGTTGAAGGGCTGCAAAACTCCCGTACTATCAAATTTTGCTAAACGATACAGAGTGGTTGTTCCAACTGTGTTAAAGGATCCACCGACAAAAAGGTTTCCAATTTTATCAGTGATTAAGGCATACACACCACCATCTAAATTCGGATTGAATGACTGTAAAACTCCACTACTATCAAATTTCGCTAAACGATTACGGGTGGTTGATCCACCAATTGTGGTGAAGCCCCCCCCGACATAAAGGTTTCCAGCAGAATCTATAGCTAAAGCAAATACTAGATTGTTTATATTAGGATCGAAAGGCTGCAAAACACCAGTAGTATCAAATTTCGCTAAACGATTACGGGTAATTGACCCACCAACTGTGGTAAAAGCCCCTCCAGCATAAAGGTATCCAATATGATCTATTGCTAAGGCACTAACGGTATTATTCATATTAGGATTGAAAGGCTGCAAAACACCAGTAGTATCAAATTTCGCTAAACGATTACGGGTAATTGACCCACCAACTGTGGTAAAAGCCCCTCCAGCATAAAGGTATCCAATATGATCTATTGCTAAGGCACTAACGGTATTATTCATATTAGGATTGAAAGGCTGCAAAACTCCCGCAGGATCAAATTTCGCTAGACGATTACGGGTAATTGACCCACCAACACTTGTAAAGCTACCCCCCGCATAAAGATTCCCACTAGTATCAAGCTCTAAAGCAAGTACATTATTATTCATATTCGGATTAAAGAGTTGTAAAACTCCCGCTGTATCAAACTTCGCTAGATGATTTCTAGATGTTACTCCACTAACTATAGTAAAATCCCCTCCGACATAAAGGTTTCCACCTGCATCAAGTGCTAAGGCAAGTACTTTATTATTCATATTCGGATTGAAGCTTGTTAGTACTCCATTAGTATCAAATTTTGCTAAACGATTACGGGTAATTGACCCACCAACTGTGTTAAAGGATCCACCAGCATAAAGATTTCCAATAGAATCTATTGCTAAAGCTATTACATGATTATTCATATTAGGATTGAAAGGCTGCAAGACTCCTGTCGTATCAAATTTCGCTAAACGATTACGGGTAATTGACCCACCAACTGTAGTAAAAGCCCCTCCTGCATAAAGGTTTCCAATATGATCTATTGCTAAGGCACTAACGTAATTATTCATATTAGGATTGAAAGGCTGCAAAACTCCCGCAGGATCAAATTTCGCTAGACTATTACGAGTAATTGTTCCACCTATTGTTGTAAATCCCCCCCCTGCATATAAGTTCCCAATCGAATCTATTGTTATGGCATATACAGTTGAGTTCATATTCGGATTGAATTGCTGTAAAACTCCCGCAGGATCAAATTTCGCTAAATGTCTACGACTTGTTGAACCACCAACTGTATTAAACTCCCCTCCAACATATAAATTTCCTTTTTTATCAATCGCTAAATCAAATACAGTATTGTTCATACTCGGATTAAAAGGGTGTAAAGATCCGTCGGCATTGATACGAGCTAAACGATTACGAGATTGTCCATTAATAAATTTAAAATGCCCACCTATGTACCAGCCTCCCCCTAGACTTGTAGGTATAGCAACTACACATCTAACTCCTCCTTCTACTTTTACGTCAGTGTCATCCCAAGCACCTGTGTTGGCATCCATAATAAGTCCATTACCAGAATACAAACCAACTTCTGTAAAGGATCCACCAACATAAGTGCTTCCATCAGGCGCATTCACTATTGAATTAACATTTCCATTAAATGCGTATTTTCCTATGTTGGTTTGGCCTTGTATCAAGCTATTTATAAGCAATGCTAAGAAGAAAAAGAAATGTTTTAAAATGATATTTTTCATTTGATAATAAGTATGATTTTGCGAGAGATTTGTGGATAAAAATAACACTAAATAATTTAAATAAATTTTCTATGGTATTATTATCTGCTCCGAAGAATTTATAATAACTAAAAAAAGGTCGCTCTCCCGAGCGACCTTTTCTATGCTTTTTTTATTTTAGCTTCTTATCAAAACTCCCTTTCAACAAAATCTACAAACACCTTTTTGTGCCGTTCCAAATCCAAATTGGGAGAAACGGAAACTCTGGCAATATAATCCTTGTCGGATTCCTTAGTTGTCCCTTGAGTGGATGTGGCAGGAATTGTCCAATAACATCCTTTTAACTGCCCGTAGCTCACGCAGTACTTGCTTTCATTCGGAATTTCACCAATCATCTTATCGATTAGTTTTTGATTCAAGGTTCGCTTATACGCTTCTCTTTCTTCATGCGTATTTCCTTTTGTAGGAAGATCTAGTGAAAACACCGAAGGAGTAAATCCCTCTTTCGCCAAAGCTTCTGAGACAAAATTGATTTTAGCAGCTGGTAAAGTTTCCTTGATAAAATTGACCAATTCACGGGTATTCCTATATGCATCCTGAATGCGTTGATTCATTGAAGGCAATTGTTCCGCTAACAGTTCAACTTGAAGATCTGTAGCCTCATTATCACAAAGCTTGAGGTGCTTTTCAATTTTTCCCATCAAGCCTGCTGCTTCTTTGTTGGCAACACAGTAGCCCGCAGTGCATTTTCCACCACTTGGAAATTTTGATCCGCTTACATAAGAAATTGTTCGAATTGAAGCGAATATCCCATCTTCACTTAAAAATTGTACGTTGGGACAAAATGTTTGATCTAAAATAAAAACAGGTGCTATGGCATCAGTGCCACTTGCCGTTTTGCGCTTTTTACTTAAAACAGCTTGTAATTTTTCCAAATCTGGAACCTCAACTCTTGGGTTGGTTGGAATTTCCGCGATAATGTATGGAACCGCATCTTCCTTTGCGACTTGCTCCAGCACCTGATCTGTGCTTTGAACCATGTCATTGTCACCATCAACCGGTAAATCCAAGACCTCAACATTTTTAACGCAAGCGGCAACACGCCTTGCTTGGTCGTTTGTTCCACCATAGCAATTGGGAGGAACAATAATTTTGATGGACTTCCCACTGTGTTTTTCTAGTGCCTCGTCTATAAGCCCCATCATGATTGCATATTGAACAGACAATCCACTAGAACCAAGTAGCGCGGGTGTAGCTGTGGCTGTAATCTTTTTAATAGAAGCTAAAACTGCTTCTTTATTTTCCGCTACATTCCTTTTCACATGCTCAGAAGTTGACTGCCCTAATAAAAGCTGCAAAGCTGTTAAGCAATTGGCAGGCGTCATGGCGATGGTTTCTCTTCTGCGCACATGCTGAATTTCTGAAATGTAATTTTCATTTCCATTGACCAACAACACACTACCAAGCTGAGCATGTGTGCTGATGAAAAAATCAATGTTCGAATTTAAATCTACTTTGCCAATGATTCCTTTTGGGGAAATAAAAACAGTACTGCCATCAAAATCTGCAACATCCTCTACTCCATCAACATGATTTAAAACGAAGTTGTAGCCATACACCCGTTTTACAGCTTCCAAATCAAATGCTTTTGGCAATTCATCGGTGTAACAGATTTGAGTATTTTTCTTTTCGAATAAATTTTTTCTCAGCACCGCTAAAACAGGAACCGTTCTCGAAGAAAAACTGATTACATTTTCAGGTTTTAGTTGATTTTCTTTTGCAATTGCCCATTCCAATACTGAGGATAATGGATGCCCTAAGCGAATGTAATCATAGGCAGTTGGCAAGTCATTGAGTGCTGCTTTTTCAGCATTATTGGCAGCATACAAGCCTTCAAATTTTTCTAAGAATTCTGTTTTAGCTAACTTTTCATTGTAAATATCCAGCCGATGCGTGGTTAGCTTCAACCAATCTGTTGGCATATTTTCTACTACCTTGTGAAGGTAATTGTGCAGTTGAGTGTCTTTCATAGATTTCACCTATTGTTCGGTGCTTTATTTTAGATTTATAGTAAAGTATTGCAATGAATTTGCAAAGGTAACTAAGGTAGTTGGAAGTTAAAGCTTCAAATCAATGATCGCTTTTAAAGTTCTTATTTTTCTACTTTTAAATCGTATTTTTTTTGAGGGAGTTTACAGTTTTATGGTTACCCGAATTTACTATATACTAAAACGAATGCTCTAAAACGTAATTTATATTAGACCTTGATTGAAATATTAACCTTTCCTCCAAGTCCTTTCTCAACAATGTCAAACAAGGTTTTTAAAGTCAGATTACTGCCATTGTTTTCCACACGAGAAATGTAAGTCCGTTTTTTATTAATCAGTTCGCCAAGTTGCTCTTGGGTCAGATTTTTTTCTTCACGAGCGTTGCGCAAAAGCAGTCCAATTTTGTACGATTCAAAGTCTTTTTCAAGCTCATCTCTTCTTTCAGTTCCTTTTTTGCCGTAAACGGTGTCTTTTATGTCTTTCCAACTTTTAGTTTCCATTTTCTTCGTAATATTCATTCATCACAACACATTAACACATAGTCAAAAGCTTATCTTAAATTAAACTAGGATAGGCAATCTCATAAGGAATTCTTTTTGAAATGTAGTTATCATAATTCTCCTTATCTACATATAATTCAATATCATTATTATTTATACAAATTTGGGTGAAAAAATTCCAATCAAATTTTGATATATAATCTAATTTAAATTGGAAAGCGATTAACTCTTCAAATGGATCCCTGACAAATTCTAATCTAAAGTTTTGCCCACGAAACCCTTTCATATATTCCAAATGTTTATCGGTATAAAAACATACGATATATCGTCTTTCAGAATCTGGTATATTTTCATAACCGTAATCAGGATGTCCGTATATTGTTTGGGAATATATTTTATATTTTTTACCTAATTCATAATGACTACTAAAATTTCGAGTTTGTCTAATATTTTGCATTGAAATTGTTCTTAATAAAATATTATTTGTTTGAAATATTTTTTCAACTTTTTTAAATGTTTTAGAATTATGAATTGTTTCAGATGATTTCTTTTTCCAAGCCTTGAAAAAGAACCAAATACCGATAATCATAAAAAGAGGTACTGCTAAAATTCCATCTGCCCCCATAGTTGCAGCTGTGTAAATAGCTAGAATAATAAATAAACCACCGATATATTTCATTTTATTTTTTTTTGTTTTATAGGTTGTCTTTTAAGTTAGTCTACGTTTTGTTATAAGTGACCATAAAGACAAGTGTCATCATTCACTTATTATGAAATATAGACATTGAAAAAATTTAATGCATTTGGTAAAATAATATACAAAAATTATTTCAAGCTTTTATTAATTGTTCAGCTGAAAAAGTCTGATAATTCCCCTTTTCAGAATTGAGCATTTCAACTTTGTACTCACCTTTTACCGCAAATAAGATTTTGGAACCGTCTTTGTTTTCGATGTAATAGTCATGATTCCATATACCTATAACTTTACCTTTTCTTGTTGCTTTTGTATTCACTTGTTTTACTAAGTCACCTATTTCAAATTTCATTTTTTTTAAATTTTGATATTTAATAATTTATGATAGTAGTAGTTGGTGTTTCTCATTTTATCCTAATTAAAACTACATAATCAGAGATTATTTTTATTTTTTCAGTTAATGTTTTTTCCATTATTGTTTTGTCATTTGGTAGGATTAAAGTTTTTGGAAGAACATTAATAAGATTCATTAAATAACTGGTTTTTATCGCATATGAAACATTATCAACTACATCAGACCTTAATTTAGCTGAATTTATCCCAATGAGATTACCGTCAAAATCAAAAAGAGGTCCACCACTATTACCTGCTTGAATTGGTGTAGTCATCTGATATGTTGAGATATCACCTTGATAGCCAGTTTTTGAGCTAATTTTGCCATCGGTAAATTTAATTTCTGTACCCATTACTGATAGAGCCATTGGATAACCTAAAGCAAACACATTTGAACCAACATCAGTTAATGAAGTTTTAAAGTTATATGGTATCGAACTAAATGGATTAAATGATTCATCGTCAATCTTTAATATAGATAAATCATTCTGTTTGTCACTCTGGATTACTTTTGCATTATAATTAAGTTTTTGTCCATTTCGAATAAACTCAATCTCTACCTCATTGGCCTCAGCAACAACATGATAATTAGTAGCAAGATAACCGTCTTTATTAATAAAAAAACCCGTTCCATTGCCTGACCATTCGTTTTGATTATTTTGAGACACCTTGGATATATTTAATTTTGGATATTTTTTTGTCCAAATAAACTCCCACTTTAACCTGAGACCTGGCCTATAGTCATTTTTATAAGAAGTTTTCAAATATTCTTCAGAGACAAAATAACCGTATTCAAGTACAAATCCATTTGTTAACTCAGCATTAGATTTTGCTATCCAATTTGGGTTTTTAAAGTTGCACCTGTAAGTATAAAATCCATCAATTGCACTACTTTCAAAATATGCGTCAATATGTTCAGTATCTCCTGAGCTACCTTCTCCAATATTAATAACTTCAAATCTCAATTTATTAACTTGTTTAATTCCCCATTCAGATAAAATCTCTTCTGTTTCCTGCACCATAATATCTTCATAAAAATACAGTGTCCTAATTACATTTAATGACCACAACCCTTCAATTGGGTCAAGTTGTGTTGCATTATCAAAATAATTAATCAACTCATCTTTAGATACAACTTGTGAAAACAAATTACTTAAAGCACATGTAAATAAAACAATTAGTAATATTCTTTTTCTCATTATATGATATTTTATGGTTTATAAATATTTGTTTTCCAACTTCAAACTATCTTAAAACTTCCTATTAATAATGGATTATTTTGGTAGTTAGCAATGAAACATTTCATACATTCGATTCTCAAGAGTCAAAATTTAGTTTTAAGATAGACTGACGTGTCGCAGCTAAGAGACGTTTGGCTTTTCGAAGTAGTTTCCTATCCGCCAGTGTCAGAGATAGCCACACACGAAAAACGAAACTTGGGTAACCGCAGACCTACTCATGTTTTCTTTGTTATTAGATAACGTATTTTTTTTCTTTATTAATTATTAAGATGACAAAATTCCGAGAGTTTTGATTTCTTTTCTTGTATAAAGCTATAAACGTATTTATTAATTTTTTTATCATAATCCTCATAATAACATGGAATTACGTCATCAGTAAATTTACTCAAATATAGCCCAAAATCTTCTGTATTATAATCTTGAGGATTTAAACCTTCGTATTGTATAAAGTGATAAACACTTAGATAAACCCTTGAATTCTTTAATTGCGGTCCGTTTACTGTTCCTTTTTTTGGGGTGTATTTATCAAAGTAATGTGGAAAGTTTAGAATATCCTCTACAGTCCCTTTATTTGATCTATCCATCTTGCTTAAAAAGTCAGCTTTTGTTTTATCATCCATTTGATGTAATAATTGGTCTATTGATATTTTTAATACCATATTATGAATTTTATTTGTTTCAAATTTTTATATATCTCCAACAAGCCAATAAAACACCATTTATGTTTTCATCAAACTTATTTTTCCCCAACAAACCTACTGAAAAAATTGCATCATACTATTCAACAATCAATTACCAAGACAATAAATTGTATATCACAAAAAAAAGTCGCTCTTTCGAGCGACCTTTTCTTATAAAAACTAATGCTATATCTTATTGCTGAATGGCCTCGTGTACCGCTTTCAAAATTGCGAAAGCGCCTTCCGTTGTGGAAGATTCTGCATAGGTACGCAAAACTGGCTCCGTTCCCGAAGGGCGAATCATCACCCATTCATCCTTATCGAAGTAAAACTTAAAGCCATCTATGGTTTCCACTTTTTGAACTTGGTAGTTTCCAAATGCCGTGTATTTTCCCTCTTCGCAATTTTTCATGATTCTCAGCTTATCTGCCTCTTTCAAATGCAAATCAATGCGCTCAAATTTGAAAGCTCCCACCACTTTATACACTTCATCAATCAAATCATCTAAAGATTTTCCTGATTTCACCATGTATTCCCAAATCACCAAACCCATCCAAATGCCATCTCTTTCGGGAATGTGTCCTTTAATGGCAATGCCACCTGATTCTTCTCCACCCAACAAAACATCTTCTTTGGGATCAACCATGTAGCCGGCAATGTATTTGAAACCAATTTTTGTTACTTGGTACTCCAAACCAAAATGATCGCATAACTTTTTTACTTTAGGCGAAACTGAAAAAGCATTCACCACCTTTCCACTCATTTTCTTTTCCTTCACCATGTAGTAAATCAACAGCAAAATGATGTGGTGTGAATCGATAAACTCTCCTTTAGAATTGTACAAACCAATTCTGTCAGCATCGCCATCAACTGCTAAACCACAATCTAAATCGCCTTCAGAAACACGCAATAATTCAGAAAACTCCGTTAAATTTCGGTGAATTGGCTCTGGTGCTTGACCTTCAAAACCGGGATTATTATCACAATGTAAAAAAGTGATGTCTGGCAACAAACGTCGCATTACATTTTGTCCTGCTCCATACATGGCATCAAATGCAAAATTCATTTTTGCATTTCGAATGGATTCCATGTCAAAATTGGCTTCCACATGATCGATGTAAAGTTGCTCCAAATCAATGTCAACAATTTTTCCATCTTTTATCAATGCTTCAATGGAGATTTCATCCAAGTTAATTGAATTAAAATCAGGAATTAAATCCTCCACTTCTTGAACTTGTTCTGGCAAAAGCGGTCCACCAAAACCACCTTTCAATTTATAGCCATTGTAATCTGGTGGGTTGTGAGAAGCTGTGATTACAACTCCCAAAGAAGCGTTCATTTTCAATGCGCCCAAAGAAACCATTGGCGTTGAAACAAATCCTTTTGCCAAATGCACTTTCACTCCCCTATTTGCTAAAACTTTTGCTGTAGTAGCTGCAAACAACTCTCCTGCAAAACGACAATCGTGACCTAAAACAACACTTGGTTGATCAAAATTCTTTGTGAGCCACTCAGCTGTAGCAATTGCAACTCGCGCCACATTGTCTACCGTGTATTCTTTTGCAATAATGGCTCTCCACCCGTCTGTACCAAATTTTATCTTCGTCATTTTTGTCTGTTTTATTTTTAGGTTCGCAAAAGTATTAATTCTATCGCATTATCTTTCTTCTATTTAGTTCTCTTTGATATTCCTTAGCATATACGTTATGTTGACTTAATGTTTTGGAAAAATGGTGGTAACCTGAGAAATCAGCTTTAGCACACATGTATAGATAACTGTGTTGCTCAGGATTTAAAACGGCTTCCAAAGAACTCAACTCCGGCAGGTTGATTGGGCCTGGAGGTAATCCTGAATAAAGGTATGTATTGTAGGGCGATTGAATGCTTTTATGCTGGTTCAAAACCCGATTAATGGAGAAATCGCCAATTGCAAAAACCAAAGTAGGATCAGATTGCAGGCGCATTCCCCTTTTCAAGCGATTGAGGTATAAGCCCGCTACTTTTGGCCGCTCATCGGGATGGCTCATTTGCTCCGCCTGAACAATGGAGGCTAAAATGGCCACTTCCGACTGGCTTAAGCCAATTGCTTTCGCTTTAGCTCTTCGGCTTTCATTCCAAAAGCTTTTATACTCCCGAGCCATTCGCTGTATAAATTCTTCGGCAGAGGTATTCCAATAAAATTCATAGGTATTGGGTATGAACAGGGTAAAAAAAGTAGCGGTAGAAAAACCGTATTTATTTGCTAAATCGGGATTTCTTAAAGCTTTAAGCAGAGAAATGGAGTCCGCTTCAATTTGATTTGCAACTTTACCAGCCAAATCTTCATAGGTTCTGATGGTATTAAAAGTCAGTTTCACCGGACTTTGTTTGCCAGAGCGTAGTAAATTGACCAAGTCATTATTGCTCATGCCATTTTCTAAAGCGTATTTACCAGGTTTAGGAGTAAAAAATGACTTTTGATTGGCTGTCCAATTAAAGGAGTTCGTGTCTTTTAGAATTTGACTTTCATGTAAATGATCAACTAAATCTGCTCGACTCCAACCTGTTTCAACATAAACATAAGGATCTGATCGGTCGATTTTTACAGCCGAATTAAAAATGCGTTGGTAGTATTTTACTGCTAAAAACCCTGCTATTACAAATAATAATAGAAAGACAAAAGCGCCAATTCTAAGTGATTTTTTTTTCTTTTTAGCCATCTTTAAAAATGAGCTTCAAAAGTAAGGATTGAATAAAGGTTTTTGATTTTCATTTTTTGGCTTTCAAAAAAAGAGTCAAAACTACGTTTAGTCAAACCACAAATGATTTATTTTATGAATATCCGCCTACCTGCTATTTATGGTTCTAGTTGTAAAAATTATATTTTTTATGTTCATTTTTTTGCTTCTCCAAAAAAACGAACCAAAAAAAGGAGACTTTTCCCGAATGAATTCTTCTCAGTCCACGCTTTTGACATGCCCCACTGAGAAGACCACAATCAAAAAAAGGCGTTCCGCTTCGCTACTCTGTCTTTCCTTTTTTTGCTTATTATTCATGGGGAAAAGCATATCAATGCAGGGCATTGATTGAATGTTCATCTTCATAATAATCTTTAGAAATCATTTTATGAAACGGAACAAAAATGTTTTCTAGTGGACAAAATGATTGGCATTTAGAAGAAGAAGTTAAAAGTGACTTCAATGCCTTATCCTAAATAAGTATTGATATCGAAATCCGACTGATATATTTAGTTTTGTAGAAAATACTAAAATGAGAATCGACATCATCACTATTTTACCGGAACTCTTAGAAGGTCCTTTTTCAGCTTCTATCATGAAGCGTGCAGACGAAAAGGGGTTGGCAAAAGTTCAGGTGCATCAATTGAGAGATTACTCGATTCAAAAGCAAAAATCAGTTGATGATTATGCTTTTGGCGGTGGCGCAGGCATGGTGATGAGTATAGAACCAATTGATCGCTGTATTTCGGCACTAAAAGAGCAACGCACTTATGATGAAGTCATTTTTATGACTCCCGATGGTGAAAGCTTGAACCAAGCCATGAGCAATCAATTGTCGATGAAGCAAAACCTGATTATTTTAGCAGGACATTACAAAGGCATCGACGAACGTGTGAGGCAGCACCTAATCACCAAAGAAATTTCTATTGGCGAATACGTGCTTTCGGGCGGTGAGTTGGCTGCTGCAGTGTTGGCAGACAGCATTATTCGTTTGCTTCCAGGTGTTTTAAACGATGAAACCTCTGCCCTAACCGATTCTTTTCAAGATAATTTATTGGCCCCACCAGTTTATACTCGTCCAGCAGAATATAAAGGATGGGAAGTACCCGAAATTTTGCGCTCAGGAGATTTGAAAAACATAGAAAAATGGAGGCATGAGCAGAGTTTGGAGCGCACAAAAATCAGGAGACCGGATTTGTATGAAAAATATTCTAAATAAGTGCTTGCAATCTGATAAGAAAAGACTACTTTTGCCAGCCAATTTTGCAGAACCTAAGAAATAGAAAAAATGGACGCATTAAAATTTGTAGAACAAGACTTAAGCGAAAAGCACGAGCTTCCAAAGTTCAAATCAGGAGATACAGTTGCTGTTTCATATAAAATTAGAGAAGGAAACAAAGAAAGAGTTCAGGTTTTTCAAGGAACCGTAATTCAACGTAGAGGAACAGGTGTTAACGAAACTTTCACAGTAAGAAAGATTTCAGGTGGTGTTGGTGTTGAAAGAGTATTCCCAATTACCTCTCCATTTTTAGAAAGCATTACTGTTAGTAAAACAGGTTCTGTTCGTAGAGCTAGAATCTTTTACTTAAGAGAAAGAACTGGAAAATCTGCAAGAATTAAAGAAAAGATTTTTGTAAAAAAAGACAAAAAAAAGAAGTAATCGAATAGATTTAAATGAAAAGCCCGGTCGTGTTCGATTGGGCTTTTTTGTTTTACCCTCTTTCAAAAACATAAAAATGAAACAAAAATTTAATGCTTGGCATGATGTGTCACCGGGACATGAATTGCCGGATATTGTCAACGGTATAATCGAAATACCAAAAGGCACCCGAGCAAAATATGAGTTAGATAAAACGAGTGGTTTACTGAGACTCGATCGAGTGCTTTACTCTTCGGTATATTATCCTGCCAACTATGGTTTTATTCCTAAAAGTTACTGCGATGACAAAGATCCATTGGACATTTTGATTTTATCTCAGATTGATGTAGTACCAATGTGCATTGTTCCGGCAAAAGTAATTGGTGTAATGCGCATGCTAGACAATGGAGAAGCCGATGATAAAATAATTGCGGTTGCTCAAGGCGATCCAAGCGTTAGCCACATCAACGATATTTTTGAATTACCTGCTCATTTTATTTCAGAAATGCGAAATTTCTTTGAAGATTATAAAAAGTTAGAAAAGAAAACCGTGGTGGTTGAAGACTTCTTGGGAAAAGAGATGGCCATTGAAATTTTGCAAGCAAGTTTTGATTTGTATGAGAAAATGTTTACTAAAAAGTAACTGTAGCTTTAGTCTGTAATTACCTTAACATCGGGTAGCAAATTCTTAGCATCTGCTTTCACTTCTTCATTCCATTCGGGAATATCAGTTACATTTACTTCCTCTAAATTTGGTAACGATTGAAGCACAGCAGGTAGTTTCGCTAGGTATCGATTTCCTGCAAGATTCAACACTTTCAATTGCTTACAAGCTTTAATTTCATCTGGTATAAGCGCTACTTGATTAAATGAAACGTCTAAGCATTTTAAATTAGGAAACTTGGCTATCTCTTTTGGTATAGCAGTAAGCTTTGGTTGATGCATGCCTAGATCCAAGTATACCACTTTCTCCGGTTCGGCAAGTGCCTCTTCTAAAGAAGTAAATTTCTTTTCTCCCAAACAAGGTATGCTCTGAGCATTTAAAGTAGTTAGCAAACAAAAGCTTATCAATCCTAGACTAAGTAATTTTTTCATGTTTTTTTATTTTGTAGGATTCAAATATAATTCAAACATTTTTAAATGCATGAATGCTTGTTCAATCCTTTGAATAACCTATTTTTAAAAATAATTACTTTTAGGAGTTAAAATTCAATTTAAAAAAATCAATCTTGAGGTAAAATTTTCAACTCATGCCTTTTTAACTAGGATAAAAATTAATGAAACCCAACCTACTATTATTACACGGTGCTTTAGGAAGCAGCCAACAATTAGCGGAATTAAAATCTCTTCTATCAGACAATTATTCTGTTCACAGCATCAATTTTGAAGGGCATGGCGGTTTGCCTAGTTCTACAGAGTTTTCTATAGACTTATTTGTTAAAAACACTCTTGACTATCTTCGCGAGAACTCTATTGAGCAAACTTCTATTTTTGGCTATAGTATGGGTGGTTATGTGGCACTAAAATTAGCGTTAGAACATCCTGAAAAAGTCGAGCAGATTTGTACTTTAGGCACCAAATTCAATTGGTCAAAAGAAGCAGCAGAGAAAGAAATTAAGCTATTAAATCCTGAAATAATTGAAGCGAAAGTTCCCAAATTTGTAGCTCGTTTAAACACTTTACACCAACCTGAAGATTGGAAAAATGTGGTTTTAAAAACCGCTCAAATGATGCGTGATTTAGCAAATGGAAAAGCCTTAAAAACTAGTGACTTTTCACAAATAAGTCATAAAGTTTGCATTGGAATTGGAACAGAAGATCAAATGGTGAGCATGGAAGAGTCTCAAGAAGTAGCATTGGTTTTACCAAATGGGAAACTAGAAAAATTAGAAGGAATTCCACACCCAATTGACTTGATAGCTGCTAAAATATTAAAGCAGTTCATCGAAAATCAATTTCAAAATTATTAATATTGTTGAATTGGCATAGCATATATTTCTTGACTCCCCATTCCCGAAATGACTAAAAACTATTTACTTACGCTTTTATTTCTCTTTTCTCTATTTAGTTTAACCGCTCAGAACAAAGATTCAGATATCATTCTATTAAATGAGCAGTTTGAACTTAAATCCAAAAAACAAATTCCCGTAAAAATCTATCAATCAGCTGACCGAATTGATAATTTTCATCTACATGAAGACTTGATTACTTTCCAAATTAGAGGAAAGAGAAACAATGGAAATATGAAAGACCTCGGTGTAGTTAATCAGTATCATCTAAAAAAGGACTCCATACTCTGGAAGATGAAAATTTCCTACAAATTTGAAGAAATTCTACAAGAAGGAAGCTTGATTATTCATTACACAGCAGAGTCAAACAAAGTTATAGATCACCTAAGTGGTGAAAAAGTTTGGTGGGTAAAACACAATTTGATTTCTATCGATTCCTTAAACCTGATTGGTTTTGGTTACAAATCTGAAGAATTTCCATCAAATTTTAACTTTTTGGAAGGAGTTGATTTAAAGAATGGTAGAGTGCTTTGGCAAAGAGAAGTTAATAGACAATACGGAATAAATAATATTCAGCAAGTAAACGATAGTAATTTTCTAATAGCAAGTGCAGGATTGCATCAAGTAAATATATTTAACGGTGAAGGCTGGGATTACAATGCAATTTTTGGTGGTGGCACAAGTAATAATGGGGTAGGAACTGCTGTAGCAGGTGCGATAATGTTTGGCTTGGTAGGTGGTATAATTTTCTATCAAGTTGCTATCATTAACAATAGTATAAATTCTGAAAATAGATCAAATTTAATACAAGATAGCTCTTCAATCTTTTATACCTCTAAAGATTACTTAGCAAAACTTGAAAAAGATGGCAGTCCAATTTGGCAGTATATCTTATCAAGTAAAGACTTACAACAATCAGAAATTGTAAAATATAAAAATCACTTATTATTTATTCACAGTGGCTATATCATAAATGAAAAAAATAGGAAAACTTTAAGAGGCAAGCCTTACCTTGTAGTTTTTGATGAAACTACTGGCAAAAAGTTATTTCAATCTGATTTTGAGACCGGAACTTTTGATTTTATTTCAGATTATACAATTAAGGAAGATCAATTAACACTTCTTCTCCCTTATGAGGTTGTGAAAATTGATTTAAATAAATTAGAAGTTCTTGCAAAAGTCAAAATTTCTGAAAACTATAAAGAAAAATTACAAAATCTATTAATTGATGATAATTACATTAAATTAGACTCAATGCTTATTGAAATCAATGAGAAAACCGATTCTAACTTTTATGTTTCTGATGAGTCAAAAAATATTTGGAAAGTAAAAAAAGACCTAGAATCGATTGAAAAATTATCTGAGGCAATTTTATATACAGCATATTTGAAGTCTAAGAACTACAGACTAATTAGAAGTGAGAAAGATGCTTTTTTATTAGATCCAAAAAATCAAGTACTCGCTGAGTTTCCTTATTTTGAAAAAGCAATCATCAACAATGGAAAATTGTTGATCAGTATTGAAAATCAGTTACTAGAGTTAAAATTAACTGATCTTTTAACAAAAGATTAATTTCAATCCATCCACACCTTCCCAGGATTCAAAATTCCATTGGGATCGAATACTTTCTTAATGGCTTTTTGCAAAGCTATATCCTCAGGACTAAAAAGTACATCCATGTACTCCTTTTGCACCAAGCCAATTCCATGCTCCCCAGAAATGGTGCCGCCCAATGCTTTGCAAAGCTTAAATATTTCTCGAATGCCTTGCTTTAAATGAGCGCCTTGCCATTGCTCATCGCTCATTTCTCCCTTCAAAATATTTACATGTAAATTCCCATCTCCTGCATGTCCATAGCAAACAGACCGAAAACCATATTCCTTTCCAATTGCCTTCACTCCTTTGAGTAATTGTGGCAATTCAGCTCGCTTAACAACAGTATCTTCCTCTTTGTAAATGGAATTATTTTTAACCGCTTCACCCAAACTTCTTCTCAATTTCCACAGCTTGTCTTTTTCAGCTTTAGAATCAGCCATCAGCACTTCAGCACAATCGTAATGATTGAGTAAGTTATATATTTCTTCTGCTTCCTTCAGTAATACATCTTGGTAATTGCCATCTAATTCAATCAGTAAATGCGCCTCGACACCTACTTCAATTTCTAGCTCGATTCCAGGAATATATTGTTTGGCAAAATCCAATGCATCTCGTTCCATAAACTCCAAACCCGAAGGTGTGATGCCCAAACTGAATATTGCAGAAACTGCCTCACAGGCTTGTTCCGCTTTTCGAAAAGGTACTAGCATTAATAAATCAAATTTTGGCAGTGGAATCAATCTAAACACTGCTTTAGTAATTACTCCCAAAGTGCCCTCGCTGCCAATCATTAATTGCGTTAAATTTAAGGCAGTGGCATTTTTCAATACATTGGCACCTGTCCAAAATAAACGACCGTCGGGCAAGGCAACTTCTAAATTTAATACATAATCTTTTGTTACGCCATACTTTACCGCTTTTGGACCACCACTATTTTCAGCCAAATTTCCACCAATAAAACAACTTCCTTTACTAGCAGGATCAGGTGGGTAAAAAAGTCCTTTGGCTTCAACCGCTTCTTGAAAAACTTGAGTAATCACACCAGGTTCTACAGTAGCTTGTAGGTTTCGTTCATCGATTTCCAAAATTCGATTCATTTTTTCCATGCTGAGGAGAACACCACCGTGGATGGGCAGCGCACCACCACTTAATCCTGTTCCAGCACCACGAACTGTTAACGGAATTTTTCGCAGATTGCAGTGTTTCAATACAGCAGCAATTTGATTAGCAGTTTGAGGAATTAGAACCACTTGTGGTAAAAAATGCAAGTCTTCCGTGTAATCGTGGTCATACTCTTTCAAGCGATTTTGATCAACAACAACTTGGTCCTTTCCTACAAGGGCTTCAAAATGAATTAAATCCTCATCATTTATTCTACCCCACACTAAAGTATCGTACATGGTTAAATTAAATTTTATTCTTTTCAAATTTGGTTAAATTCGGCATTCTAAAATAATAGAGACCAAAGAAAAACAATAGATTTATGAAAAAAATAGTTGCATTGCTACTTTTAGCCACTCAATTAATCGCTTATCAAGCTTTAGCTCAAATTGAACAAGTTGACAAAGAACCACCTGTAGACCGAGAAGTTTCTGTTGAAATCGAGAAAAAGAAAATCAGTTTATCTGATATTTGGAAAACTTATGAATTTAATCCTGAAAGTGTTCGTGGGCTTCGTTCAATGAATGATGGTTTGCATTACACCGTACTTGAAAGAGGCGAAAAAGGCAATCAATTGGTTAAATACAATTATAAGTCTGGTAAAAAAATGGCAACATTAATTGATGCAACAGATTTAAAATTCAATGGAGAAACTATTTCCATGGATGATTATCAATTTTCAGCAGATGAAAAAAAGGTTTTAATTGCCAATGAAGTGGAAGCCATTTACCGAAGGTCAAGCAAGGCTTATTATTATGTATATGATTTAAAAAGCAAAAAGTTGGAGCAACTTTATGATGGTGAAAAACAATTGTATGCCGATTTTTCTCCTCAGGGAAACAAGGTAGCTTTTGTCGTTAACAACAATTTATTTTACAAAGATTTTGCAACTAATAAAACAATTCAAATCACGACAGACGGAGAAAAAAACAAAATAATCAATGGAGCCTCAGACTGGGTGTATGAAGAAGAACTAGAACTTTCAAAAGCCTTTGAATGGTCACCTGACGGAGAAAAAATAGCGTTTTATCGATTTGATGAAAATGCCGTAAAACAATGGAACATGAAAATGTATGACGGGCTCTACCCTTCTGATTATCAATTTAAATATCCAAAAGCTGGTGAAGAAAATGCCAAGGTTTCAATTAAAATTTATCAATTGAAAGCAGCTAAAACAATTGATGTAAAACTCAATCAAGCTTATGAGTATTTGACTTCAATAAAATGGACGAAGAATTCAAATCAATTGGCTGTGATGAGTTCCAACCGTCATCAAAATGAGTTAAAAATTAATCGTGTAAATGCGGAAGATGGAAGCAGTAAAGTCATTCATACCGAAAAAAGTGACACCTACATTGAAATGCCTTTTGAGGTTCACTTTTCTGAAGATCAAAACTATTTTTTAATCCTCAGTGAGAAAAGCGGATTCAAACACCTCTACTTGTACAACATCGATGGCAGTTTAAAGAATCAACTTACCAAAGGTAATTGGGAGGTGACTGAATTCTACGGAATGGATGAAAAAAACAAGGTATTGTATTATCAATCTGCTGAAAGAAGTCCAATAGATAGAAACATTTACAGCATTGACTTTAACGGAAAAAATAAAAAGGAAATCAGCTCAAAAACGGGAACAAATTCTGCTGTTTTCAGTAAAAGCTTTGCTTATTTTATCAATTACCACACAAGGGCAAATGACCCTTACTACATCAGTTTGCAAAACAATTCTGGAAAAGAAATTCGGGTTTTAAAAGACAATGAAGCGCTTAAGAAAAAGCTGGAAACTTATGAAATCAGTCCAAAGACTTTTTTTAGTTTCAAAACTTCTGAAGGAGTAGAATTAAATGGTTGGATGATTAAACCTGCAGATTTCAATCCAAATCAACAATATCCAGTGTTTTTAACTATATATGGTGGTCCAGGTTCACAAACTGTGACCAACTCTTGGGGTGGAGCCAATTACTTTTGGCACCAACATTTAGCTCAAAGAGGTTACATTGTAGTTTCAGTAGACAACAGAGGTACAGGAGCCCGTGGTGCTGATTTTAAAAAAATCACTTACAAGCAATTGGGTAAATACGAAACCATGGATCAAATTGAGACTGCAAAATACCTGGCTAGTTTAGACTATGTTGATGGAGCTAGAATTGGCGTTCAAGGATGGAGTTACGGTGGCTACATGTCATCACTTTGTATTTTAAAAGGAGCAGCCTATTTTAAAGCTGCAATTGCAGTTGCTCCTGTTACCAATTGGCGCTTTTATGATTCAATTTACACGGAACGATACATGCAAACTCCGCAAGAAAATGAAGAGGGTTATGATGACAACTCCCCTATCAATCATGTAGAAAAGTTAGAAGGAAAATACCTTTTAGTTCACGGAATGGCTGATGATAACGTGCATTTGCAAAACACTACAGAGATGATTAATGCACTCGTTAAGGCCGATAAACAATTTGATTTATTTGTTTATCCCAATAGGAATCATGGCATTTATGGCGGAAACACTCGTTATCATTTGTATCAAAAAATGACTGATTTTATAGAAAGTAACCTTTAAAGCTTAATTATCAAAAAAAAATATATTTTTATCGAAATTTTAATTTAACTAAACTTTATGAAGACTCCAACAAATAAGATTGCCGATATCCCTTCAGAAAAACAACCAGCGGGTTTAATGACCTTGTTTTTCTCAGAAATGTGGGAGCGTTTCTGTTATTACGGGATGCGCACACTTTTAACACTATACTTAGTAAAATCTTTAATGAAAGGCGATGCTGAAGCATCCTTAATTTATGGAGCTTATACAGGATTAGTTTACGCTGCACCTATTTTAGGAGGCAAAATGGCTGATAAATACCTTGGATATCGTTATGCTGTAATGTTGGGTGCAATTTTAATGGCTATTGGCGAGTTTTTAATTCTCGGTGGCAATGAAACCATGTTATTAATTGGAATGGGAGCAATTATTATAGGCAATGGCTATTTTAAAGCGAATATTTCTACCATTGTTGGAAAACTCTACCACGACAATGACCCAAGAAGGGATTCTGGATTTACGATATTTTACATAGGCATTAACATAGGAGCACTTCTTGCAACAACACTTGTTGCCTATGTGGGTGAAACTTACGGATTTAAATATGGTTTTGGACTTGCCGGTATAGGGATGCTTGCTGGACTTTTAATTTTTTGGTCTGGAAGAAAAAACTATGCAGCTGCAGAGGGTTTAGAAATCACAGAAGCTGGAAAAAAGAAACTTGGTCCTATTACTTATGTTCAAGCTATAACCTATGGTTCGCTGTTATTAATACCATTGTGCTATATCCTAATTCTAAAAAATGAATTCATGGATTACATTTTACTTGGTTTGTTTTTATACATATCAATAGCAATGGTTAAATCTGGCATTAAAGAAGATCAAGAAAAAAACATTTCTATTTGGAAAGATCGAATGATTGCATTGATTATTTTCATGATAATTAACATAACATTTTGGGCATGTTTTGAACAAGCCGGTACCTCATTGACTTTATTTGCAGACCGAAATGTAGATCGTGGTATTTTAGGATGGGATATGCCTGCATCTATGACCCAGTTTTTCAATCCATTTTTCATCATCACCTTTGGATCAATTTTCTCAGTAATGTGGGTAAAGCTCTCTAAAATGGGTAAAAATCCAAGCATCCCAATGAAGTTTTCGCTGGGTATCTTACAATTAGGCCTAGGATTTTTAGTTACATTAGTTGGTTTACAATTTGTAAATGATTCTTTCCAAGTTCCATTATTGACTCTTGTTTTTGTTTATCTATTACATACAACAGGAGAATTATTTTTATCTCCTATTGGGTTATCAATGGTTACTAAACTTTCTCCAAAATCAGTCTCTGGAACAGCTATGGGAGCATGGTTTTTAAGTTTTGCAATAGCCAATTACGTTGGTGGCAAAATTGCTGCCCTAACTGGAGGACATGGTGATGACGGTGTTGCCTTAACTTCTGAAGAAGGCTTAGCAAAATACACCGAAGTTTTCTCTACAATTGGCTATGTTTTGTTAAGTATTGCTGTTTTAATAGCAATATTTAATAAACCCCTCAAAAAACTCATGCACGGAGTAGAGTAAAAAATAGATTAAAATACAATCAATAAAACGGCAGCAACTATTTGCTGCCGTTTTTTATTTTAGTGTATCTGAAAACATGAAACCAGTAACAATTGTTACTTTAATAAATTTGATAAACACCTAATTTTACAGCTATCTGAATTTGATACAAAATGGAATACTTTTTTGAGGCTTTTCTAAATACATTAAATTGGACTTGGAATTCCATCACATTTCAAGTGCCGTGGTACACCAATTATTTTTGGGGTTTAATAACCTTATCGCTATTAGTATGGGGCTTAGAAATACTTTTTCCATGGAGAAAAAATCAAAAAGTAATCCGAAAAGACTTTTGGCTTGATGCTTTCTACCTATTTTTTAATTTCTTCATTTTTGCAATTGTAATTAGCGGTGTTTATGCTTTATTGGAACTCGGATTCGGCAAAGTCGGTCTGAGTTTGCAAAGCTTTGCTCTGATAGATCTTACAGCCTTCCCATTTTGGGCTGAATTACTTCTATTTTTCTTGTTATTGGATTTTGTGCAATGGTTCACACATGTGATGCTCCATAAAATACCTGCATTTTGGGAGTTTCATAAAGTTCATCACTCTGTAAAAGAAATGGGCTTTGCTGCTCATCTTCGTTACCATTGGATGGAAAACATCCTCTATAAACCACTAAAGACCGTTGCCATTATGTTGCTAGGAGGCTTCGAACCTGAGCAAGCTTACATCGTGCACTTTACTGCCATTAGCATTGGCCATTTAAATCATGCCAATATAAAATTAACATATGGTCCTTTGAAATATATTTTCAATAATCCTGTGATGCATTTATACCATCATGCTTATCATCTTCCAAAAGGACGCTTTGGAATCAACTTCGGGATTAGCTTGAGTCTTTGGGACTACATTTTCGGAACTCATCACGTTCCCGATCAAAATGGAGAAATTGAATTGGGCTTTGAAGGTGATGATCAATTCCCTAAAGACTTTATCGGGCAAAGTTTATATGGATTTAGAAAGAAAAAAGAGTAAAGCAATTAAAATCAGTTATAAAACAAACGCATTTAAAGTCTGCTCATTATTTTTAATTAATAATCTTCAAACTTTCGTCTTCAAACTTCCATTTTTACTTCAAAGTAGTTGGACAAACATAATCTGTTGTAGGAATGCTTAACTTTTTAATTTGATCCATCCCTCCTTCTACATTTATAAGGTTATGAATGCCTCGAGATTTTAAGATTGAACTTGCAATTACTGAGCGATAACCACCGGCACAATGCACATAAAAGTCTTCCTGATCTGGAAATGCTTCTAAATGGTTGTTTAAAAAATCTAAGGGTGTATTGTTAGCATTTTCAACATGCTCAGCTTGATACTCACTTTGTTTTCTAACATCAAAGGTTGGGTGCTTGCTATAATTCTTTTCATACATTTCAGGAGAAATTGATTGAACTTTGTCTATTTCTTTTCCAGATTTTTCCCAAGCTTCAAACCCTCCTTTCAAGAATCCTAGAGTATGATCAAAGCCAACACGAGCTAAGCGTGTAACAGCTTCTTCTTCTCTTCCTTCAGGTGCTACAATTAAAATTGCTTGTTTCACATCAGCTATTAAAGCACCAACCCATGGTGCAAAGTCTCCATCTAGTCCAATAAAAATTGATTGAGGAATATGTCCTTTTACAAAATCATTTTGATAACGTACATCTAAAATTACTGCAGCTGTTTCATTCGCTGCTGCCTCAAAGGCATCTGGAGAAAGTGCTTGAGTACCTCTTAGTAATATTTTATCGATATCTTCATACCCTTCCTTGTTCATTTTTACATTCAAAGGAAAATATTGTGGCGGAGGAAGTAAACCATCTGTTACTTCTTTCACAAATTCTTCTTTAGTCATGTCTGCTCTCAACGCATAATTTACCTTTTTTTGGTTGCCTAAAGTATCAACTGTTTCCTTCATCATGTTTTTACCACAAGCAGAACCTGCTCCATGCGCAGGATAAACAGTAACATCATCAGCCAAAGGCATGATTTTATTTCTCAAGCTGTCAAAAAGAATTCCCGCTAAATCTTCTTGTGTCATATTAGCAGCTTTTTGAGCTAAATCAGGTCGACCTACATCTCCAAGAAATAAGGTATCTCCTGTAAAAATCGCGTGGTCTTTCCCATTTTCATCTTTCAATAAATAGGTGGTACTTTCCATGGTATGACCTGGAGTGTGCAGTGCTGTTATAGTAATTTTTCCTAAATGAAAAACCTCACCATCTTTAGCAATGTGTGCTTCAAAAGTTGGTTTTGCAGTAGGTCCATAAATAATCTTCGCACCAGTTTCCTTTGCCAAAGTAATATGACCACTTACAAAATCAGCATGAAAATGTGTTTCTAAAATATATTTCACTTTTGCATTGGCTTTAGCAACTTTCTCTAAGTAAGGCTTCACTTCTCTAAGTGGATCAATGATTGCTACTTCGCCATCACTTTCGATGAAATAAGCACCTTGTGCTAAACATCCCGTATATATTTGTTCGATTTTCATAGTAGTGTATTTAAATTTATTAGTCAAAATTACGATGCTTTAAATGAAACATCAGTTACATTTGTTACGCTAGTTCAAATTACTTTTTTGATAATTAAATTTCAATTAGCCAATTGAAAATAAATTATTTAAGAAAATTCTTTAATTAAAATATATGCCGCCATTAATAAAACAAACCATCCAAAGGCAGTTTTCAATTTTTTACCATCAATCCATTGATTTAAGAATATTCCAATAAATATACCGACAACAGAAAAACCACTGAATGACAATAGGAAAGCCCAATCCATTTCTAAATTTTGAACATCTCCAATAAAGCCAATTAAGGATTTAACTGCAATAATCATCAGAGAGGTTGCTACTGCTTTTTTCATTGGTAATTTGGCAAGTAAAACCAAAGCAGGAATAATCAAAAATCCACCTCCTGCCCCAACTAAGCCTGTTAGCACTCCAACAACAATTCCCTCAATAATTATTAGCGGATAATTAAACTTCAAGGCTTGTGCGTTTTCAACACCCTCCTCTTTACGATTGTTTCGAATCATTGAAACAGCAGCTAATAGCATAATAATGGCAAAGAAAACCATGATGGCAATATTCTTTGTCATTTCAAAGTCATCGATAAAAAACAAACTCTCAGGAATGGCAGGTAAAAGGTACTTCCTTGTAATGTACACTGCAAAAAATGCTGGAATAGCGAAGATGATTCCTGTTTTAAAGTCTACTTGTTTTTTAGGAATGTTTCGAATCAATCCAACCAAAGCTGTGATTCCAACAATGAAAAGGGAATATGCAGTAGCAAGAACTGGCTCAATTGCAAGCAAATAAACTAAAATTGGAACAGTTAAGATAGAACCACCACTGCCAATTAAACCAAGGGTTAAACCAATTAGTATTGCCAAAAAATAACCTAATAGCTGGATTAAATCCATAAGCACACGTTTTTGACAAAACTAAAACTATTGTGGCTTAGTGCAAGTAACATGGGTTACAATGCAATGATTTTAATCCTATTTCTAAGCAATTTGATGTGTCCATCATTTTCAAGGCGCTTTAAAAGACGAGAAATCACAACCCTTGATGTGTGTAGTTCATAAGCAATGTCTTGATGTGTATTTTGAATGTATCCATCTTTTGAAAGTTTCGATTTCTCTCTCAAATATTCTAATAATCGCTCATCCATTTTCAAAAAAGCAATTTTATCAATGGTTCCAAGCATTTCCATCATGCGGTTGTGGTAGCTATTAAGCACAAAGTTTCGCCAACTTTTATAATTGGTCATCCATTCCTCCATTTTTTCGATTGGAATCATGATTAGTTTGGTATCCATTTCTGCAATTGCTCTAATTTCACTTTTCTGATTGCCAAGACAACAAGTCATTGTCATGGCACAAGTATCACCCCCTTCTAAAAAATAGAGCAATAGTTCATCTCCCTTTTCATCTTCTCGCAACACCTTTATTGCTCCGGAAATTAAAATTGGCATTGATCGAATCGTTTTACCGATATCCATCAAAACCTCTCCTTCTGAAATCTCTTTTACAATAGCAGCTTGATTAATTTCTTCAATTAGTTCTGGCTCAAATAATGTCCCAAAATATGCCTTTAAATCTTCACTCATTTTCTTTCTACCTTACTTAAAAATCATAAAACTAATCATTTGCTGCCTTTTTAATGGCCATCTTAGTAAGTGTATCAAAATATTCCCCACTGTATGGTCCATACCAATTTAACTCTCTTGTTTCTCGATAGTGTTTATGGTAGTATTTATCCGGTGGCACATAACCGATGTAATCACCATTAAAGGTGGTAAACATCAACTCCATTCCGTTTTGATTGGCAAGTTTTTCCCAATCTTCATAAAAAACTCCTGAAAGCTCAGCAGCCGAAGAAATAAAAAGCAGATTTCCCAATTGAACAATGTCCATTTTTGGAGTTGAGGGACCGATAATTTTATCGAAAAGCCAAGGCTTAAATCGGTAGTTATCCGTAACTCTAAATTGTGGTTCACCAAGTTGAACTTGAAGTTCAGCTATTTTCATTAGAGTCGAATCAATTTCAACCGTATGTGAATTATTTTTATTGACCTCTTTGTATAAATCTATTGCATAATTTTCTGTCGTGTTCTCGTTTTTATCTGGAATAATGGGTGAATGACTGCCAACTGCACCCGCCATATACATTGCCATTTGAAACGAATCTTTTTTTTCTAATTCCATTTCTAAAAAGTGAGGGTAATCTCCCGACAAACCCATGAATCGGCTACTCAGGGTTGTTGCATGTGCACTGTAACTGAATAGTATTGCTTTCTCACCTGATTTTTTAATAAAATGAAGTTGTCTGACAAAAGAATCTACCGGATCATCGTGAATAAAGCGGTTTCGAACCAAGTTAGCTGTAATACTTTTTTTATAAAGCAACTGAGCAGTATCCATAGCCGCCAAACTATTTTTTAAAGCTAAAACTGTTTTAATTGCAATTCGTTGCACTGTAGCGGAATCAAAGCCTCCATACATTATATCACTCAATAAACCTTTCATGTGTCCACCAAAGCCGCTGTGAGTATGACTTGCAGTAAAGTAAAAGTGGTCAATTGATAACTTCTCAGATTGAATAGTAGCTAAAATTTCTTTTGACAAATAGGGATGAATAATCATGAATGGATAAGCTAAAAAAGCAACTTTTTGCTGTCCGTTAGATACAATAATCGATTTAACAAAACTGCTATCTAGTACAAATTCATACTCTCCTCTTGGTCTAAAACCAACTAATTCAACTGGTTCTTCAGGAGTTATATTTTCACTAGCCCACCCTGCCGACCAAAAAGTACCTTCACTTTCTTCTAATTTTAAAGTACTAAGATTTTCTATAGTCTCCTTGTAGTAATCTTGTTCGGTTAGCGGCTCACGATTCACTGGAGTGAGAAGAAAAATAGCTGCAATCAATAAAACAATAAAGATTGTTAGCAATACTTTGAGTAAACCCTTAAGAAACCTCATGGCACGAAATTATACCAAAATTATTGAAGTAATTGAATTGGTTCTCCCTTTATGACTTGTTTTGAATTCTCTTACTCAAAAAAAGCAGCTCAATAAAACCAATAAAAATTACAGTGTAAGCCATTAACTCGATGCTTTCTTCCGAAACTTCTTTTATCATTCTAAGGTAGTTATCGCCCATAAAATTCATCCAAATGTGCTTATTTCCATAAATTCTTGAAAAAACAATTAGAAGTATTCCACCTAACATAATTATTCCAAAAGGGGCAGTCTCTTTAAGTGCGAGTACATCCGACTTTAAAAGCACTCTTTTCTTGTAAAAGTATATAATGGAAGGTATTAAAATAATAAGAACTCCAACTTGCCATGCTCCTTTAAAAAAATTATCAGATAAATAATTATTGAACTCTCTAATAAAAAAGACGGAAGAAAATGCAACTAAGAACAAAATAAATGTTTTATATTGGTCTGTTTTTCTGCTATAAAACCATCCGATAATAGCTATCAAAAACAACATTGCTTCTTGAGCCATTTCAGTGTAAGAATCTTCAGCAGATTGCAATTGAGTTGAATCTAAAAACACAAATCCAGCCGAAATACTCAGTATCAAAGAATATAGAAAAATTCGAATTACAATTGTTAACATTGAATTTATTTTGTTTTAACAAAAGTCGAAATTTTAATTCAATCTTATGATACTATTGATAAAACTTATCAATGAGGTTTGTAAGCTATAGCTAAAATAAATGGATTTGTGAATATCTTGTTCTTAATTTTCAACTAAAAATACAACAGATGGATAATGCTTCGCTTAATTTTAATGATTGAAAATAAAAGGGATTATGCAACAATACCACGAGCTTTTACAGCGCATTTTAAAAGTAGGAATCAAAAAAGAAGACCGAACAGGAACGGGAACCATTAGTGTTTTTGGCCATCAAATGCGCTTTGATTTGAGCGAGGGCTTTCCCTTAGTTACTACCAAAAAAGTACACTTACGCTCCATTATTCATGAATTACTGTGGTTTTTAAGTGGTGATACCAACATTCGCTACTTAAAAGAAAATGGTGTAAGCATTTGGGACGAATGGGCAGATAAAGATGGCAATTTAGGCCCTGTTTATGGTTCGCAGTGGCGTTCTTGGCCAACACCAGACGGAAAAAACATCGACCAAATCTCAACTGTTGTCAATCAAATCAAGAATAATCCAGATTCGCGAAGAATTATCGTAAGCGCTTGGAATGTCGCTGAAATTGAAAACATGGCGCTTCCACCCTGTCACGCCTTCTTTCAATTTTACGTAGCCGATGGTAAACTCTCTTGCCAGCTCTATCAACGCAGCGCTGATACTTTTTTAGGAGTGCCTTTTAACATCGCATCTTACGCCCTTTTAACAATGATGGTAGCTCAAGTTTGTGATTTAAAAGTTGGTGTCTTCGTTCATACTTTAGGTGATGCTCATTTATATTCCAATCACTTGGAGCAGGCCAAAGAGCAGTTGAGCAGAGATTTTCGTCCCTTACCACAAATGAAGATTAACCCTAATGTGAAAAATATTTTTGATTTTAAATTCGAAGATTTTAGTTTAGAAAATTATGACCCTCATCCGCATATTAAAGCAGCGGTGGCTGTCTAGTCTTCGACTTCATCTCGACAATGATCGAAACTCAGTCTCGAACTGAAGTAATTAAAATGTTGAAGCTAATAAAATAAAAACGTGATTATATCCCTCATAGCAGCAGTAACAGAAAACAACGTAATTGGAAAAAACAATGACTTGCCTTGGCATTTACCAGATGATATGAAGTTTTTTGTGCAAACCACAAAAGGCCATCACATATTAATGGGTAGAAAAAACCTCGAATCGTTTGGTAAATTACTACCAAACAGAACAAACATAATTCTAACCCGCGATACCAATTTTAAATTCGAAGGAGCTGCCATTTTTCACGACCTAAAAGAGGCAATACAGTTTGCAAAAGACAATGGTGAAGAAGAATTAATGATTATTGGTGGTGGTGAAATCTATTTACAAGCACTCTCAATGACAAATAGAATTTATCTCACCAGGGTACACACATCTATTGAAGGAGATACATTTTTTCCTGAAATTAACAAAAGTCAATGGAAACTAATTAGTGAAGATCATCATCCTAAAGATGAGCGACACATTTATGATTTCAGCTTTCAGCTTTGGGAAAGAAAATAAATAGCATCAATCTTTAACATCCTAATTTAAGAAGCCACCTTCAACTTTTTCAAAGAGGATTTATCAAACTGACGTTTAGCGTAATCTAAAGTTATGTTCAAATTCTCAATCACCTTTTTAGAGGGCGTTTCAAACATGTTTTCCAATAAAATGGCTTCACAAATAGAACGCAAACCTCTTGCACCAAGTTTGTATTCCAATGCTTTTTCAACAATAAAGTCCAATACTTTTTTATCAAAACTCAAAACGATGTTATCCAATTCAAACAAAACAATGAACTGTTTGAGAATGGCATTTTTAGGTTCAGTTAAAATACGTTTTAATGCTGAAGCATCAAGTGGCTCCAAGTAACTCACAATTGGAATCCTTCCTATTAACTCTGGAATTAATCCGAAAGAACGGATATCAGAAGGAGTGACATATTTTAGTAGATTTTCTTTTTCTACGATGTAGTTTTCATTCTTGGTTTTAAAACCAAGTGCTCCTGTATTCATTCGCTTGGCAATCACTTTCTCAATCCCTGAAAAAGCACCTCCACAGATAAAGAGAATGTTTTGAGTATTGATTGAAACCATTTTTTGTTCAGGGTGCTTTCTTCCTCCTTGTGGTGGAACATTTACAGTTGCACCTTCCAATAATTTCAATAAAGCTTGTTGAACACCTTCACCAGAAACATCTCTTGTAATCGAAGGATTATCCCCTTTTCTGGCAATTTTGTCAATTTCATCAATAAAAACAATGCCTCTTTCAGCTTTTGCAACATCAAAATCAGCTGCTTGAAGCAAACGAGATAAAATGCTTTCAACATCTTCACCAACGTATCCTGCTTCTGTTAAAACGGTAGCATCTGCTATGCAAAACGGCACATCTAATAAACGTGCAATCGTTTTAGCTAAAAGCGTTTTTCCACTTCCTGTCTCGCCTACTAATAAAACATTCGATTTATCAACCTCAATGTCACGCATCAAGGAAGCTTTGGTAATTCGCTTGTAGTGATTATAGACAGCAACAGACAACACTTTTTTGGCATCGTCTTGTCCTATTACGTACTCGTCAAGGTGCTCCTTAATCTCTTTTGGCTTGCGAATAACTAATTTTAAATCTTGATTTGAAGGCTGAACTTCTTCTTTAACAATTTCCCCCGCTTGTAAGATGCAATTATCACAAATGTGACCTGTAATTCCGGCAATCAATACATTCGTATCTCGCTTGTCTCGGCCACAAAAAGAACAATGAATAGTTTCTTTATCTTTCATGAGGGATTTTATTTAAGAAATCAATTTTATAAAAACTCAGTTGCTTATTTCTTCTCAAGCACTTCGTCAATCATTCCGTATTCTTTTGCTTCTGGAGCTGACATCCAATAATCTCGATCAGAATCTTTCTCAACTCTTTTATAATCTTGCTTTGAGTGGGAAGAAATAATATCATAAAGTGCTTTCTTCATTTTTAAAATTTCTTTCACTGCAATCTCCATATCAGATGCCTGTCCTTGAGTGCCACTCATCGGCTGATGAATTAAAACTCTTGAGTGTGGCAATGCAGTTCTTTTTCCTGCTGCACCTGCACAAAGTAAAACCGCTCCCATTGAAGCTGCAATTCCTGTACAAATCGTAGCAACATCTGGAGCAATGTATTGCATGGTATCGTAAATACCCAAACCGGCATAAACTGATCCTCCCGGAGAGTTCAAGTAAATTTGAATGTCTTTTTTTGCATCTGCCGACTCCAAAAACAACAATTGCGCTTGAATAATATTGGCAACCTGATCGTTAATTCCTGTTCCTAGAAAAATAATTCTATCCATCATCAATCTAGAGAAAACATCCATTTGAGCAACGTTTAATTGACGTTCTTCAATGATGTAAGGAGTCATAGAAGATTCTATGTAATTCTCAACATGCATGCTGTTTAAGCCTCTGTGCTTAGTTGCATAACTTCTAAATTCTTTACCGTAGTCCATTGTTTTATATTTCTAGTTATTTCTTTTTTTCTCCGCTAATTTAAGGAAATCATCATAGCTAACTTCACGTTCCTTGATTTTTACCGCTTTAAGGTAAACTTCTCTTAATTTAGTTTGTAAGATTTGGTCGTAAAGCCTTCTAGCCTCATCTTGATTGCCCAAAATTCGGTCAGCTGTTTCTTCCATTTCAGCTTCTCCCATAAAATTTTGTCCCATGCTCGCCAATTGCTGACGAATCATATCGATGGTATGTGCTTTTAAATCCTCTCTACTTACCTCAACATTGTGGTCTTTGACTAATTTATTTTCAATCAATTGCCATTTTAAACCAGTTGCGTATTGTTCGTATTCTTCTTCAATTTGCTCTTTAGTCACTGGCTTTTCGTTGGCAACCTGCAACCATTTTTTCATAAAGTTATCAGGCAATTGCAGTTTCGCTTTTTTAAGCAAATAGTCTTGAATTTCTCTTTCCAATAATTGAACACCGGAGTTATTGTAACCCTTCTCCATTTCCGCTCTAATTTTCTCCTGCATTTCAGCTTCAGATTTTACATTATCCTTGCCATAAATCTTATCAAAAAACTCTTGATTTAAAGTAGCTGGCTCCATTCTATTGATTTTTTCAATAGAAAATTGAAATTCAGACTTTTGATCTTTTATGTATTTTTCTTCAATTCCCAACCACGATGCAACATAATTTGCACTAGCAATGTTTTGTGGTTTAAATTTTATTACATCACCTATTTTTTTACCAATAAAAGCTTTGCGGTCTCCTTTTTTCTCGATTGAACGCAAATTCAATACGGTTTGATTGCTGATCCCTTCTTCTTTTACTTTTCCCTTTTCCAATTCTTGAAAAGTTCCATAAAGCATGTCTTCTTCTTCAGCTTGGTTCACCTCAACCATTTTGCCGTATTGCTTGGCAATTTCATTGATTTGCTCGTTCACCATTTTATCGGTAACCTTGATTTTATACTGGTCAAACTTGTCTTTCTCGCTCAAGCTAACGTTAACTTCAGGAGCAAGGCCTAATTCATAGGTAAAATCAAACTCTTTTTGTTTTTCCCAATCAATGTTTCTATCTGATTCTTCTTTTGGCAAAGGATTTCCAAGAATGTTTAGTTTTTCTTCACCAATGAATTTATTTAACTTTTCAGATAATAAACGGTTAATTTCATCGACTAAAATATTGGTTCCCACCATTTTTTTAATCATGCCCATTGGCACCATTCCCGGTCTAAATCCGGGCATTTTTGCTTGTTTGCGGTAGTTTTTTAAAGCTTGTTCTACTTTGTCTTTGTAGTCAGTCTCTCCAATCTTAATTGTTACTTCAGCATTCAGCTGATCAATGTCTTTTTTTACTACTTCCATCTTTGAATTTTATTTTAAAAAAAATGGCGTAGAAGCTAAGCCTTACGCCATTTATTTGGTGCGGATGAAGGGACTCGAACCCCCAAGCCTCGCGGCACTAGATCCTAAGTCTAGCGTGTCTACCAATTTCACCACATCCGCATTGCAAGAATAAACGAACAACTGCTTCTTCAAACAGGACGGCAAAAGTACTATTTTTTTAAATATAATGAAGGAATTTGATTGGGGAATTTAGGATTGATTTTTAAATCAAAAAAAAATAATAACTCTTTAATAACAACCTTAATATCATCAAATCTAACTACCATTTTCTTAATACCTTTGTTCATCAAAAAACAAGCACATGACAATTGATCCTAAAGAAACATCACTTGGTAAATTACACCATCACTTATTAAGCGCGGTTGGACCTCGTCCAATTGCTTTCGCCTCCACTGTCGATAAAGACGGTAATCGAAACCTAAGCCCTTTTAGTTTCTTTAATGTATTCAGTGCCAATCCGCCGATTGTAATTTTTTCTCCTGCCAAAAGCGGCAGAACCAACACTCAAAAAGACACTTACCACAATGTGAAAGAAACCATGGAAGTGGTAATCAACATTGTCAACTATCCAATCGTTCAGCAAATGTCGCTTTCAAGCACGGCTTACGAAAAAGGAGTAGATGAATTTGTAAAATCAGGCCTTACGCCTATTGCTTCCAAATTGGTGAAGCCAGCAAGAGTAAAAGAATCTCCGGTGCAATTGGAATGCAAAGTTCGTGAAGTGATTGAATTGGGCGATGAAGGTGGCGCAGGCAACTTAATCATTGCCGAAGTAGTTTTAATGCACATCAATGATGACTTACTCGATGAAGAAGGCGCCATTGATCAAACAAAAATTGATTTAGTCGGTCGAATGGGAGGTGATTATTATGTTCGTGCATACGGTGATGCGTTATTTGAAGTACCCAAACCCATCCGCCAAAAAGGCATTGGAGTAGATCAACTTCCTGAAAAAATTAGAACGAGTAAAATATTATCTGGAAACGACCTTGGGATGTTAGGCAATGTAGAAGCTTTACCATCAGAAAAAGTTGTAAAGAATTATTCCCAGAGCAACACAATCCCAGATTCTTGGGAAGAAAAACAGCGACTTGCAAAAGATTTGTTGTGCGATGCAAAAATTGATGAGGCATGGAATGTATTACTAAGCTAGCTCATCAATCAGCAAGACCTTCAACTTTAAACAAATAAAAAAGCCTCACTAAAAATTAGCGAGGCTTTTGTTTTGTTGTAAAAAACGATGACTACTTTTCTTCATCAGTTGTAGCTTCTGTCTTTTTATCAAACTTTTTATATCTGTTTTTGAATTTATCGATTCTACCTGCAGTATCAACTAATTTCATTTTTCCAGTAAAGAATGGGTGAGATTTATGAGAAATCTCTAATTTAATTAAAGGATATTCGTTTCCGTCTTCCCACTCAATTGTGTCTCTTGTTTCTGCTGTTGAACGGCTCATAAATGAGTAATCATTAGACATGTCTTTAAACACAACTTTTCGATAATTCTCCGGATGGATTTCTTTTTTCATGATGCTTTTTACTTAAAAAAATTGGAGCGCAAATATACGATTAATTCATTTTCAAACAAATCACAATCATTTTTATTTAAAGGGATTTAATTTTAACGTATATTTAATGATTACAAAAGAAAGCAGTGGAGCTTTTCTTCTCTTTTTAGCTATTTTTTTTGCAATTTAGCAGCTTAAAATATTCAAGCATGACAAAAGTTCATAATTTTAGTGCAGGGCCTTGTATTCTACCGCAAGAAGTTCTGCAAAAAGCATCTGAGGCAGTTAAAGATTTCAACGGTTTAAACCTTTCTTTGATAGAAATTTCTCATCGAAGCAAAGATTTTATTGATGTAATGGAAAATGCGAGAGCACTCGTGAAAGAATTACTTGACGTTCCAGATGGATATCAAGTTCTCTTTTTGCAAGGTGGAGCTAGTTTGGGCTTTTTAAAAGCAGCTTATAACTTTATGCCAAAAGGTGGAAAAGCAGCATACCTCAACACTGGTGTTTGGGCAAAAAAAGCAATCAAAGAAGCAGGAATAGTTGGTGATGTTGTAGAAGTTGCGAGTAGCGAAGATAAAAACTACAGTTATATTCCTAAGAATTATGGGATCCCTAATGATGCTGCTTACTTGCATTTCACCTCAAACAATACGATCTATGGAACTCAATTTAAGCAGTTTCCAATAAGTAGAATTCCACTTTTGTGTGATATGTCATCTGATATTTTTAGCAAAAAAATTAAAGTTTCAGATTTTGATTTGATTTATGCCGGAGCACAAAAAAACATGGGTCCTGCAGGAACAACGCTTTACATTGTAAAAGAAAGTAGTTTGGGTAAAACAGGAAATAAGATTCCTACCATGCTCGACTTAGAAACACACATTGCCAAAGATTCAATGTTTAATACACCACCTGTTTTTCCAATTTATGTAAGCATGTTGACGCTTGAATGGTTGAAAAAAAATGGAGGAGTTAGTTGGATTGAAGGCGTTAATCAAGCTAAAGCTGACCTTATTTATAGTGAAATTGATCGAAATTCCCTTTTTGTTGGAAATACTGAAAAAGAAGATCGTTCAAACATGAACGCCACCTTTAACTTAGCTAATGAGGCATTACAAGCAGACTTTGATGCTTTGTGGAAAGCTGCTAACATCAGTGGAATAAAAGGGCATCGCTCAGCAGGCGGCTACAGAGCTTCCATGTACAATGCTTTACCTTTAGAAAGTGTGCAAGTTTTAGTTGATGTTATGAAAGAATTAGAAAACAAAAAGGGTTAAGCAACCTAGTTAATCTTTATTTATTCATTTAGAAAGAAAAACATACCATGAAAATTTTAGCCAATGACGGAATAGCAACATCAGGAAAAATAGAATTAGAGAAAGAAGGTTTTACTGTTGTTACTGATACAATTGCTCAAGAAGATTTAATCGATACTATAAATAAGGAAGGCTATGAGGTTTTATTGGTTCGTTCCGCTACAAAAGTGCGTAAAGACTTAATTGATGCTTGTCCCGGTTTAAAAATGATCGGCAGAGGTGGCGTTGGAATGGATAACATTGACGTGGAATATGGAAGAAATAAAGGCATAGAGGTATTTAATACTCCTGCCTCTTCTTCTCAATCTGTTGCTGAACTAGTAATGGCACATTTATTTGGAACTGTGCGTTTTTTATATGACTCTAATCGAGAAATGCCAAAAAACGGAGCTAGTGACTTTAAAGGATTAAAGAAAAAATACGCTAAAGGAATTGAACTAAGAGGAAAAACACTAGGCATTATTGGTTTTGGCAGAATAGGTCAAGAGTTAGCTAGATATGCAATTGGCTGCGGATTGAATGTGTTAGTACACGATAGAAATTCAGGAAATTTTACAATCACTTTAAAAATTTCAGGACAAATAATTGATTGCAATGTTCCTAATATTGGTAAAGAGGATTTATTGAGACAGGCAGATTTTGTGAGTTTAAATATTCCTAGCAGCCTTGAGCCAGTAGTTGGAGCCAATGAGTTTGCACTTATGAAAAAAGGAAGTATTTTGGTGAACGCTTCAAGAGGTGGAACTGTTGATGAGAAAGCATTGATTGAAGCATTAGATTCAGGTAAATTAGCACATGCTGCTTTAGATGTTTTTGACAACGAACCAAACCCTATGAAGGAATTACTCATTCATCCAAAAATTTCATTAAGTCCACATATTGGAGCTGCAACTGAAGAAGCTCAAGATCGAATTGGAACTGAGCTCGCAGAAAATATTATAAATTTTTACGCTAAAGTAAAAGCTTAGACCTCCTTCTAATTTCAAAACATATTTTTTAAACTCCTGTTCTTAAATTGAATAGGAGTTTTTTTACTTTTCATGTATTAGGTGATTTACCTATTTTTTGAGTTTAGGATTTATGCATAGAACTTCACTAAACTGTGCCCCTACTTTTACTGCATAAATTATAACATTATAAAACCAATCGTCATGAAAAAAATAGCCACCTTCTTTTTACTGTCTTTTCTTTTTGGAAGTCTAATTGCACAAAATGGAAGCAGCCTTTTACCTTTTAGTGGAAAAATTTTTACTGAAAGTAAAAAAGATAATAAAGTAACCGTAAAACTATATGATGGAAACAAGCTTGTTTCATCTTACGAAACAAAAGCCAATGGGAAATTCATCATGGATTTAGAAAGAAATAAAAAATACACCGTAGAATTTTCTCAAACGGCATACGTAACAAAAAGAATTAGTATCGATACAAAGGTTAACCCAAAAGAAGTTGAGCTTTTGAAAGAGTTTAAATTTGATGTTGATTTAATTAAAGAAGAAGAAGGAATCAACTATTCCAATTTGGATTTCCCGATTGCTTTAATTGAATTTGAAAAACATAGCGGTCAGTTTGACTACAACAAAGCATACACTGAAAACATGCTAAAAGAACAAGAGCGCATTCTAGGTTCTGATTACAAAATTGCAATGCTTGACTAAAAAGCGATAAATAAAACTTATTGATTTAAGCAATCTCGGTACCAACGAGGTTGCTTTTTTTATTTATACACAAGTGTCCGAAAAAAAATATTTTTAAAAATCGGATGTTGAT
>TARA_R110002096_G_scaffold107616_5_pt1 | contig 45330 bp, 32 predicted proteins | sample TARA_R110002096 | Tara Oceans TARA_R110002096 (sample SAMEA4397295) | marine metagenome | biome: Polar Biome; feature: [DCM] deep chlorophyll maximum layer (ENVO:01000326); material: water (ENVO:00002006), including particulate matter (ENVO:01000060) such as... | depth 35 m
AAATCGATGGTGTCTCAAGCGGGTTCAGGGGGTTAAGAACCGCCCCGGCACCATCTTAAATAATGAGAGTCGAGAGGCTTATAATGGATATCTTGCAGGCTGACCAGAGACCCTTAAGTCGCCTTCGCTGTTGCTTTTACGCCAGGAACGCTGCGAAGGCGAACAGAAAACACCAGCGTGCCGATCCAGGCTGTGCGAACGGGCGTGCGGCGGCGCTGTCCGGATGGTTCTGTTGATGCATCTGAGTATAGAAAATCTTGTTCTGAAGCGTGGCGAGAGACGCATTGTCGGGCCACTGGACCTGCAGCTGTCTGAAGGTTGCTCGGTGGCGGTGCGCGGACCCAATGGTGCAGGAAAATCCACTTTGCTGCGCGCTATTGCAGAGTTGCTGCCTATCGACAGCGGCCGTATCCAGTTGAGTGGAGAGGGAATTTCCGCAGATCTGCCACGCCGTGAAAGTTGCCATTATTTCGGCCATCTGGATGGCCTGAAAAGCGCATTGACCGTCGGCGAAAATCTCAGTTTCTTTCAACAGCTGTATGGTTTGGAGAGCGGACTTCTGTCCATCGAATCCGCTTTGGATGCGGTGGCGCTTGGTCATACCACCGCATTACCGGTGGCCTATCTGTCAGCCGGGATGCGCAAGCGTGTCGCATTGGCCCGTCTGTTGCTCAACAAACGTGCGCTGTGGCTTCTGGATGAACCGACATCGGCGCTGGATACCGCCTCCCAGGAGCGGCTTGGAACCATGATGCGTGATCACCTCGCCAGCGGCGGCATGATTGTCGCCGCAACCCATTTGCCGTTGCCAGGCGGGAGCAGCAATGTGCTCGAAATCATGCCGGCAGCGGCGCAGGTTGCAGATTTTGAAGAGGCCTGGTTGTGAGCGGTTTTACGGCAATTCTCGGCCAGTCGTTAAAGCTTGCCTGGCGGGTCGGGGGCGGTGCGTTACTCGGCCTGCTGTTTTTTCTGGCGGTTGTCGTGATCATGCCGTTTGCGGTCGGCCCGGATCTAAAACTGCTCGCCCGCATTGGTCCGGCCATTCTTTGGATCGGAGCCCTGCTGGCAACCCTGTTCGGGCTCGACAGACTGTTTCAGGCGGATCTTGAAGATGGCGCGCTCGACATATTGTATCTCAGCCCCCTGCCGCTTGAACTGGCGGTGCTGGCCAAAGGCCTGGGGCACTGGATTGCCACCGGCGTGCCTTTGATTATCGGAGCACCTGTCTTCTCGCTGTTTCTCAATCTGGACGCCACCGCAATAGCCGGTGTGACGCTGACCCTTCTGGTCGGCACGCCGGCGCTTGTCTTTATCGGCATCGTCGGATCGTCGTTGATGGTGGCCCTGCAGCGCGGCGGCATGTTGCTGGCGATACTGGTGCTGCCGCTGACAATTCCGGTGCTGATTTTCGGGGTCGCCGCCGCCAACGCGCTTAACAGTGCCAGCATCACCATCTCTGCGCCATTTTCCACACCGTTTCTGATGCTGAGTGCCTTGTCCCTGTTCAGTCTGGTGGTCGGCCCGGTCGCAGGCGCTGCAGCCCTGAGGCTGGCGCGCAATTAACAGCAAGCAGGCCGGATTAGTGTATCCGTCCTGATCAGCGCTGCGCGTAGGAGTGGCCTGTTCAAACGCAACCTTATGGATAATAATCGGTTCCAGATCTGTTAAAATTGCAACCTGTCATTTACAAAAATCTAATGATTTTCTGTGAATGTTGTAGCCTCCCAGACTTAAGTTTGCGGATGTATGTATGATGCATACAGCCTCTGAAGTGAGTCTGGGATTTGAGTGTGCAAGGTCACAAGTCAAATGTTGAACCGGCTGTTAAGGCAGATATTACTATCGTCAGTGGTGGCGCTCGCCATCATTGTGGCGGTTCATCTGATTCTTGGCAACATGCTTGTCAGCTGGAACAAATCGCAACTGAGTGAACTGACCGAGCGCAGTATTTTACGCCTGGAACTGGCAGCGGACCGCGCGGTTTCAACGATAGCGGATATCCATATCAATGGCCTGAACAAGTGCTCGCGCAGCACCATTGAATCCTATCGAAAACTCATTTTCACGGTTGCCAGTATCAAGGATATCCGGCTTTGGGACGGACAGCAGACCTGTGCCGGATTCAACGCCGACACGGTGGCCAAGGATCTGGCGGCGGATTCTGCCTGGGAAAGCGCCCGCAATCCGACATTGCAGTTTTCCGCGTCTGACAGCGCCGACAGTTCGCGCTTCAATATTCGCTGGACGGCGGAACAGTTCGATATTGTCGCTGTGCTCAACAGCGGTGGTTTGCTCGATGACATAATTCCTGCAGCTCTGCGGCAATATCTGTCGGTGAAGGTCGTGCTGAATAATGGACGCAAAATCGCTACCTACGAACCCGATGAACCCAACTCTGAAATAGAGAAGGAGTGGGAACCCGACTTTTTGGTGAGTGCCAGTTCCGAGCGCTATCCGATCACGGCCTACGCACATCTTCCGACAAGTGTATTATGGAGCTGGCATAATTTCCTGTCGCTAAAACTGGAACTGCTCATCACCCTGTCCAGCTTACTAATCGGATTTTTGATCAGCAGGGTTGTGTTCGGGCCCCCAGATCCGGTCAACGAAATCGACAGGGCCCTGGTAAACGGCGAATTTGTGCCCTTCTATCAGCCAATATATGCGCTTAATTCTGGTGCAATTGTCGGCTTCGAAATGCTGGCGCGCTGGCAGCGAAACAACGGCGAAATGGTGATGCCGGCCAAATTCATTCCGCTGGTCGAAAATTTTGGCCGGGTTGACCCGCTCACCTTTTCGCTGCTGCGCCAGGCCAGCCACGACATTGTGCCTCTGCTGCAGAAAGATCCCAGTCTGAAATTTACCTTCAATGTGACAACGGACCAGTTTCTCAGCCCAAGATTCTTCATTGACCTTCAGGAAATCCTGATCGTCGGGAACTTCCCGTTGGAATGTGTGGTCCTAGAAATAACTGAGCGCCAGCAGATTCTTGATCTTGAAATGGGTCGCAAAATGGTGAACCGTTATGCGGCCAAGGGCATTCGCGTCGCCATCGATGATGCGGGTACCGGGCACAACGGCCTGTCGTCCATTCAGACCCTGGAAGCGGGAATTCTGAAACTCGACAAATTTTTCATTGACGGTATCGCCGAGAACCAGAAATCCCGGCAGATGGTCGAGTTGTTGTGCCACCTGGCAACGCAGTATAAAATGGCTGTTGTCGCGGAAGGCATTGAGACATCCGAACAAGTCACTGTTGCCTTGGCGATGGGCATTCACGAGGCTCAGGGTTTCTATTTCTCTCGCCCCGTTCCCATTGCACAACTGCTTGAGCTAATGACGTCCGACTCAGTGAAGCGACCGGTTGGCACAACTCCGCGTTTGCTGAAGCCGCAATCCTGTCCTGCTCTGCCGGAACTGGCCAAAGCGGGATAAATCCGCTCCACCCGGATTTAAAGGAATCGGCCTGATTGCAATCAGGCCGCGATGTTTCCTGTGACTCCATTCCCTCTCCGATTCCAGAGTATGAGGCTCAGTCCTGGCTCAGTCCTGGCTCAGTCCGGGCTCAGTCCCGGTTCCGACCCGGTCGTTGATTGCCGATCGCCGGGCATCAAATGAGACAAGCTCTACACATCCTAACTGTTTGCGCGCTCGATTGATTTTTCCTAGAACAGCGGGACAATTTCGTAAAAAATTGCAGTCGGAGCAGATACCGAATGGATTCCTCTCAATCTACAAGATTGCGGCAAGCACTGCAGATCATCGTTGCAGAAATTGCGGGCCATCTGGATGTCCCGCTGTCCCTTAAATTGTGGGATGGCAGCTATCTCCCGCTGGGCGCACCCTCAACTCATGATTCCGGCAAAACGCTTGCCATCGTCATCGCCGATCCTGGCGCAATTCCTTCACTGCTGCGCCGCCCGGGACTTGACCGAATTATCCGGCTTTATGCCCATGGCATGATTGACTTTGAGGGCGGGACGTTGATCGATATTGGCAATGTTCTGACCGACAAAAGCACCCGCAAACGGCTGAAAGCCATATCAAAGCGAAAGCTTCTCAAAACACTGCTGCCCCTTATCACCCTGCCAGGTGTTGATGTGTCCGCTTCACGGCGTTTCAAAACCGACGGGACCGGCGGCAACCGGAAAACGGCAGACAAACGGGAGAATATCGGATTTCATTATGATGTCAGCAACGCGTTCTATGAATTGTTTCTGGATGAGGCCATGGTCTACACCTGCGCCTATTTCTCAGACTGGTCGCATGATCTTGCAAAAGCGCAATTTGACAAGCTGGATATGAGCTGCCGGAAATTGCGGCTGAAGCCCGGTGAGCGACTTCTGGACATTGGCTGTGGATGGGGCGCATTGATTTGTCATGCGGCAAAACATTATGGCGTGCATGCTCACGGTGTAACCCTGTCGCAGGAACAATATGATTATGCCGTCAAGCGCATTGCAAGTAAGGGTCTTGGCGATTTGGTTTCCGTCGAGCTGATTGACTATCAGGATGTGAAAGGCAAATTCGATAAAATATCGTCAATTGGCATGTATGAGCATATCGGCATTGCCGCCCTGCCTGATTATATGTCCAAGGTTCGGTCATTGCTGAAACCGGACGGATTGTTCCTGAATCACGGCATTACCCGGCGCGCCAAACGCAAGGCCACCCGCTTTGCCGACCGTCCTGAGCAGCGCGCTTTGGTGCGCTATATTTTTCCAGGCGGAGAACTGGACGACATTGGCCATACGCTGCAGGAACTGGAGCGCGCCGGATTTGAAGTCCATGACGTGGAAGGCTGGCGCGAACATTATGCACTGACGACGAAAATGTGGTGCGAGCGCCTGACAGCGAAGCGGGACGAGGCCATCGCAATTGTCGGCGAAGAGACCTATCGTATATGGGTTGCCTATCTTGCCGGCTGCTCGCTTGCTTTCACCCGTGGTTCGGCCCGCATCTATCAAACCCTGTCGGGACATAATGCCAAGGGCCCGTCCAGCGTGCCACCGAGCAGAGCTGATCTGTATCAATAATCTATGCCCGGTATTGACCGGAACAGGCTGGGAATCATGATTAAAATCTGGGGCAGACAATCATCGTCCAACGTACAGGCCGTGATGTGGTGCATCGCCGAACTTGAATTGCCGCATCAACGCATTGATGCCGGATTTAAATATGGAATTGTCGACACGCCGGATTATCTGGCAATGAACCCCAATGCCACAGTGCCGACGATCAAGGATGACGACAACCCACCATTGTGGGAGAGCGGTGCGATTTTGCGTTATCTTGCAAGCGCCTATGCACCTGATGCTTTCTGGCCCGCCGATCCGGTGGCGCGGGCACATGTGGATCGCTGGGCGGAATGGGCCAAAATCAATGTTGCGTTGAATTTCACGGCACCGGTGTTCTGGCGCATTGTGCGCACGGCTCCGTCAAAACGCGATCCCGTGGCCATCCGCGCCGCGATGAAAGTGTTGGACCGCTATCTGGATATTGCCGAAACACAATTGCAGCAAACGCCTTACCTGGCCGGATCAGACCTGACCCTTGCGGATATCCAGTTCGGCCACAGCCTGTATCGCTATTTCACCATCGCTATCGAACGCCACGACCGCCCGGCCCTGACAGCGTATTACGACACGCTTGTCCAACGACAGGCGTTTTCAGACCATGTGATGGCGTCATATGACGAGTTGTTCGTGGCCGATTGAACCGCGCACGATGTTTTGTGAATGTTCCCTGAAGCGGTTTCCCCTACCCCACTTGCCCATTCCGTAAAATTCCAATATCAGCTTGCTTAGTACCGTACGGTACGGTACAGAGCTGGCTTGCACACAGTGGTGCGCCCGATATTCGATTGGCAATGAATTGTGATTTTGCAGGATACTCCCATCACAACGGAGCCAGAAAACGCTTCAGCAGATCTGACCCAGCGCCAGCAACAGGTGCTGGACGCCACCTTGTCCCTGCTCATCGAAAATTCGGCGAAAGTCACCATGATCGGTGTAGCGAAGCGGGCCAGTTGCTCCAAGGAGACACTTTATAAGTGGTTTGGTGACCGGGATGGCCTGTTGGTGGCAACGGTGCGCTATCAGGCCTCAAAGGTGAAAGTTGAAGCCTTCAATGCTCAGGACCTGACCGGCGCAAAGCTGAGATCAATCCTGCAGGGCTTCGCCACTGACCTGTTGACCATACTGACCGGGGACATATCCATAGCGCTCAACCGGCTGGCGATTGCCCAGGCCCACCAGCAGCAAGGCGGCCTGTCGGGAATAGCCGGTGAGAATCTGGGATCTATCGTCCTGCAGAACGGACGATTTTCCACCGGACCGCGTCTCAAACCGGCTCTTGAGGCCGGCATGAGAGCCGGATTGCTGCGTCGCACCGACAGCGAAGAGGCGTATCGCAGCTTCCACGGCCTTGTCGTGCGTGACGTCCAGATCCGGCTGCTTCTGGGCGATACTATGAGATTTGGCGGTGAAGCCATTGCCGCAGAGGCTGAACGGGCCACACAGCAGTTTTTTACTCTCTACGGGCCTTAACGATCAAACCACAAACCCAAACCGCAAACACGAGGAAATCCCATGCGCGTTTATTATGACAGAGATGCAGACGTTAATCTGATCAAGGAAAAGAAAGTCGCCATCATCGGCTACGGATCGCAGGGCCGTGCCCATGCGCTCAACCTGAAGGATTCCGGTGCCAAGAATCTGGCCGTGGCCCTGCGTCCGGACTCAGCCACTGCAAAGAAAGCCGAAGCCGATGGCCTGAAAGTCATGACGGTTGCCGAAGCTGCCGCCTGGGCGGATCTGATGATGATGGCAACTCCCGATGAATTGCAGGCAGATATCTACCGCGATCATATCGCCGACAATATCCGCGACGGTGCAGCGATTGCGTTCGCTCATGGTCTCAATGTTCATTTCAACCTGATTGAGCCGAAATCCAGCATTGACGTTGTGATGATCGCTCCAAAAGGCCCGGGCCACACTGTGCGCGGAGAGTATCTGAAAGGCGGCGGTGTGCCCTGCCTGATCGCGATTGACCAGGATGCTTCAGGCAATGCCCACGATCTGGCATTGTCCTATGCGTCCGGCGTCGGCGGCGGCCGCTCTGGTGTCATTGAAACCACCTTCAAGGAAGAATGCGAGACCGATCTGTTTGGCGAACAGGCCGTTCTGTGCGGCGGCCTGGTGGAACTCATCCGCGCCGGTTTTGAAACCCTGGTGGAAGCCGGTTATGCACCTGAAATGGCCTATTTTGAGTGCCTGCATGAGGTCAAACTGATCGTTGATCTGATTTATGAAGGCGGCATCGCCAACATGAACTACTCGATCTCGAACACCGCCGAGTGGGGCGAATACACGTCCGGCCCGCGCATTGTGACATCTGAGACCAAAGCCGAAATGAAACGCATTCTGACTGACATCCAGAGCGGAAAATTCACCTCCGAATGGATGCAGGAATGCAAGGCCGGACAGGCGCGTTTCAAAGGCACGCGGCGTCTCAATGATGCCCATCAGATTGAAGAAGTCGGCGAAAAACTGCGCGGCATGATGCCGTGGATCAAGTCCAACGCCCTGGTGGACAAAGAGAAAAACTAAGCCGTTTACATTGCAGAACAGCGAAAGGGCGCAACCATGGTTGCGCCCTTTTTATTGGTCTGGAAGCTTAGATGAACCGATCTACTGATCCGGTTGCGCCTTCAGTTCCAGACGCCGGCGGTGCAGGATCGGTTCGGTATAGCCGGAGGGCTGAACGCGGCCTTCAAATACCAGATCGCAGGCCGCCTTGAAGGCAATGCCATCAAACTCCGGCGCCATCGGTGAATAGTCGGGATCATTGGCATTCTGCTCATCGACAATGGCGGCCATGCGCTGCATGGTTTCCATCACCCGGTCTTTCGAGATAACGCCATGATGCAGCCAGTTGGCCAGATGCTGTGAGGAAATCCGACAGGTCGCGCGGTCCTCCATCAGACCGACATTGTTGATGTCGGGCACTTTGGAACAGCCGACGCCCTGATTGATCCAGCGCACGACATAGCCAAGAATGCCCTGAGCGTTATTGTCGATCTCCGCCTTGACCTCTTCACCTGACCAGTTTGTCCGGTCCGCCAGAGGGATAGTCAGAATTTCATCCAGTTTGGCACGGCGGCCACCAGAAGCAATGGCGGCCTGAATGCCTTTGACATCGACCTGGTGATAATGAGTGGCGTGCAGAGTTGCCGCTGTCGGCGAGGGAACCCAGGCGCAATTCGCGCCGGCTTTGGGATGACCGATCTTCTGCTCCAGCATGTCATGCATCAAATCGGGCATGGCCCACATGCCCTTGCCGATCTGCGCCTTGCCCTGCAGGCCGCAGGCCAGGCCCGTATCAACGTTCCAGTCTTCATAGGCGGCAATCCATGGCTGGGATTTCATCTCCGCCTTGCGGATCATCGCTCCGGCTTCCATTGATGTGTGGATTTCATCGCCGGTACGATCGAGAAAGCCGGTATTGATGAAGACAACACGGTTTTTCGCGGCACGAATGCATTCTTTCAGATTGACCGTGGTGCGGCGTTCCTCATCCATAATGCCCATTTTTATGGTGTTTTGCGGCAGGCCGAGAAAGCGTTCCACCTTGGTGAAAATCTCATCGGCGAAGGCGACCTCTTCGGGGCCGTGCATTTTCGGTTTGACGATATAGACCGAGCCGGCGATCGAATTGGTGTTGCTGTCTCGCTTCAGATCATGAATTGCGATCAATGTGGTAATCGCGGCATCCAGCATGCCTTCCGGCGCTTCATTGCCGTCCTCGTCAAGAATGGCGGGATTGGTCATCAGATGCCCGACATTGCGCACCAGCATCAGCGCCCGCGCCTTCAGCGACACAGAACCACCATCCGCGGTCTTGTAAGTCACATCGGGGTTGAGTTTGCGGGTGAAGCTGCTTCCGCCCTTGCTGACTTCTTCCGTCAGATCGCCTTTCATCAACCCAAGCCAGTTGCTGTAGGCGACAATCTTGTCCGGCGCGTCGACAGCGGCAACTGAATCCTCGCAATCCATGATGGTCGAGATTGCCGATTCCAGTCGGATATCGGAAATCTGCGCTGCATCCGTGCTGCCGATCGGACTGGATGCATCAACCACGATTTCGATGTGCAGTCCGTTATTTTTCAGAACGACGCTGGTCGGCGCGGTTTCATCGCCTTGATAACCCACCAGTTGACCGGGTGTTTTCAACCCGATGTCGCCATCGCCGGTGGCAATTGACAATTGCCCCTGTTGAATAGACAGGCCAGTGGCGTTGCTCCAGTCGCCCTGCAGCGGCACCGAATCATTGAGAAAATTACGCGCCCAGGCAATCACCCGGTCGCCGCGCGCCGCATCATAGGTTTTACCAGTTGGCAAATCGCCCATGGCGTCGGTGCCGTAGAGCGCGTCGTAAAGCGAGCCCCAGCGGGCATTAGCGGCATTCAACGCATAGCGGGCATTCATCACCGGCACGACCAGTTGCGGACCGGCAATGTCGGAGATTTCCGGATCGACATTGCCGGTTTCAACGGCAAAATCCGGACCTTCCGGGACCAGATAGCCGATCTCGGTCAAAAACGCCTTATAGGCTTCCATATCCAGCTTTTCGCCTTTGCGGGCCAGATGCCAGGTATCAATTTCTGTCTGGAGTTCGTCGCGTCTGGCCAGCAGCGCCTTGTTCTTCGGTCCAAATTCATGAACCAGCTTGCTCAGCCCGGCCCAGAACGCAGCGCTGTCCACGCCGGTTCCCGGCAAAGCCTGGTCTTCGATGAACTGATGCAGTCTTTCGTCGATTTGCAGATCGTTTTCCGTGACACGGTGCGCCATATAGTCTTTTCCCATTATTGTCTTGTGCATTGCGTTGCATAGTCTTGTGCTTTGCACAGCCATATGTGGGGCTTTTTAAAGGGCGAAACGCCGCCTGACCAGACCCTATATCGAGACGGCGACTCCGGGTGGGATAATGTCTCCCAATCCAGCGTCGGGATATGTATGGTGACGCCATCACCACAGATTCGTGAAAGCAGCCTATCGTGAAGCAATATCTTGATCTCATGCAGCGCGTTCTGGATGAGGGAAACCGCAAGCAGGACCGCACTGGCACCGGTACATTATCGGTTTTCGGCCATCAGATGCGGTTTGACCTGTCAGACGGCTTTCCCCTGGTGACAACCAAGAAACTGCATCTGCGCTCGATCATTTATGAATTGCTCTGGTTTCTCAACGGCGACACCAATATTGCCTATCTCAACGAAAACCGGGTGTCGATCTGGGACGACTGGGCGGATGATAACGGCGATCTTGGCCCGGTTTACGGGCATCAGTGGCGGTCCTGGCCGGATAAAAACGGCGAATCCATAGACCAGATAGCGCTGCTCATCGACATGATCCGCAACAGCCCGGACAGCCGCCGCCTGATTGTCAGCGCCTGGAACCCGGCCGATGTGCCGGACATGGCACTGCCGCCATGCCACTGCCTGTTTCAGTTCTATGTCGCCGATGGGCGGCTGTCGTGCCAGCTGTATCAGCGTTCTGCCGATATCTTTCTCGGTGTGCCTTTCAACATAGCGTCCTATGCCTTGCTGACGCATATGGTGGCCGAGGTCTGCGGTCTGCAAGCCGGAGACTTCGTGCACACGCTGGGCGATGCGCATTTGTATCTCAACCATCTCGATCAGGCCCGAGAGCAACTCGGCCGCAGCCCCCGCGCCTTGCCCCGGTTGCAACTCAACTCCGAGCGCCAGTCGATTTTCGATTTTCAGTTCGAGGACTTTGAAATCACCGGCTACGACCCCCACCCCCACATCAAGGCACCGATTGCGGTATGAGTTCCAACTTGCCCCGTACCAAGCCCCGAATAAGCATCGTCGTGGCTGCGGCTGAAAACAATGTCATTGGCTTTCAGGGCGACATGCCCTGGCGGGTTTCAGCCGATCTGAAGAATTTCAAAGCCATTACAACAGGCAAACCGATTGTCATGGGGCGCAAGACGTTTGACTCGATCGGACGCGCGCTGCCGGGCAGACAGAATATTGTCATCACGCGCAATCCAGATTGGCAGGCAGAGGGTGTTGATGTTGCCGCCACCCTCAAACAGGCCGTCGATCTTGCCAAGGCATCCGGCGAAATCATGATCATTGGCGGAGGCGAGCTTTACAGCCAGGCGCTGCCTCTGGCGTCGAAAGTGTATCTGACCCGGATTCACACAATGCCGGAGGGCGATACCTGGTTTCCGGCCCTGCCCGAGCAAGAGTGGAAACAAGTCAGCAGCAAAGCGCTGGCACCTGCTGTAAATGACACGGCAAAGGCCACATTTCTGATGTTTGAGCGTATCAAATAGAGTGTTAAGTCAGGGTCTGCCCAAAATTGATATGCGAGTGCAGGAAGAAGCAGACACGCAGGATCAGCGAGCGACCCTTGGTGTACGACCAAAAAAGTTTTGATCACTGTTCCCGGAACGCTCGCGTGATCTGATCGCTAAGCGGCTGCACCAGGTAAGTGAGCACTTTACGTTCACCGGTTTGAATGAAGACTTCAACGGGCATGCCAGAAACGAGTGTCACGGTTCCCAAACGGGTGATTTCGTCAGCTGGCATCGCAATCCGTATGGTGTAGTTGCTTTGGCCAGACCGTTCGTCGGTGGTGGTGTCGGGAGAAATCCGTATCAAGGTGCCGTTGATGCTGGGTGTCGTGCGCTGATTGAAGGCCGAAAATGACACTTTTGCCGGTTGGCCCAGATACAATTGATCGATATCCTGCGGTGCAACCTTTGCTTCGACCATCAGATTATCAGCTTTTGGTACGATCAGCATGATCGCTTCACCGGCACTGATCACCCCTCCTACAGTATGCACAGTCGATTGATGCACCGTGCCATCCTGGGGGGCTCTGATATCGATGCGCTTCAGTTCGTCCTCAGCGACAGCCTTCCGCTCCAGGAATTCACTGATCTTGCCCTCGACCTGTTGCAATTCCATGGCGACCTCGCTGCCGAGATCCCGGTTGATCTGAATGATTTGCAACTCGGTTTCGGCGATTCGCCCACGCGCCCGCGCAATTGTGGCAATGAGCCCGGCCTTCTCCCCTTTCATGCGTGTTGCTTCTCGTTCAAGCTCCGTCAGATTGCCCATGAGCACCAACTTCTTTTCCCAAAGCAAACGTTTACCCGCCAACTCGCGCTGAACCAACACAATCTCCTGTGTTTTGGCTTCTACTTGAGCCTCAAAACCAGTGATTTCTTCATTCCTCTGGGCGATACGCTTACGAAGTTGGGCTTTTTGTCCGATGCGCGCCGCCCGGCGCAGATCAAACAATTTTGTCTCACCAGCGACCACATGCGCCACTTCGGGTTCATCCAGTTGCTCCAGCAGATATGCCGGAAAGGTGATGGCCTCAGTCTCGTCCCGTTCAGCTTCCAGCCGCGCTTTTCGTGCGGTCAGCTCAGTGAGGTTCTTGTTGACGATAGCCAGTTTGGAGCGGGTAACGACCGCATCGAGACGCACGAGGATGTCACCTGCCTTCACCTGATCACCGTCGTAAGCCCGGATTTCGCCGACGATGCCCCCAGTAGGGTGTTGCACCTTCTTCACATTCGAGTCGACGACAAGAGAGCCTGATGCAATGACGGCGCCTGAAATCTCTGCCATCGTCGCCCAACCGCCCACGCCACCTACCAGCAGCACTACCAAGAAAAGCCCCCAACGAAGATGGCGGCGGATCGAAGCACGAGATCCGTTTTGTACCGGCACATTCATTGGGTTTCTCCCTGGTGCGCCTTGGTAATCTTGTTGCCAGCTGGCGCGGTGGAAACAGAACGCAGCACCTTTGACAAAACTTCATCCTTGGGGCCAAAAGCCACCGTCTTGCCCTGTGCCATGGTGAGCACCAGATCAACGCTCGACAAAGTGATTGGCCGGTGTGAGACCACAACGACGATTCCGCCGCGCTCCCGCACCGAATATATGGCTTGCGTCAGTGCTGCCTCTCCCTCAGAATCGAGGTTCGAATTTGGCTCGTCGAGCACCACAAGGAAGGGTTGCCCATAAAGAGCGCGTGCAAGTGCGACACGTTGGCGCTGACCGGCCGACAGCGCATTGCCTTTATCCCCGATCTGGGTTTCAAATCCCTCGGGCAGATCCACGATAAGTTCGTGTACACCTGCGGCCTTGGCTGCGGCGATAATTGCCGCGGGCTCGGCGTCTGGCTCAAAACGGGATATGTTTTCGGCCACCGAACCGGTGAACAGTTCAACATCCTGCGGCACATAGCCAATATGAGGGCCAAGCATATCGGGACTCCACTGATCCAAGGCTGCGCCGTCAAGGCAGACCTTTCCGCGCACCGGTTGCCACACACCAACCAGCGCCCGCGCCAAGGAGGACTTGCCGGACGCGCTCGGACCTATAATGCCCAGCCCGTCGCCAGCTTTGAGGTAAAAACTTATATTCTGCACTGCAGGTGTATGCTCGCCGGGCGGGACGGCGGTGACGGCTTCCGCAGAAAAGCTGGAGCTGGGTGCCGGCAACTCCATTGGAGTGAGATGAGCCGGCAGCATTTTCAGAAGTTTGTTCAGGCGTTGCCAGCTCTGGCGTGCCGAGACGAAGCCTTTCCAGTTGGCGATGGCCAGGTCCACAGGCGCCAGCGCTCTGCCGACCAGAATAGCCCCGGCGATGATGATGCCCGCAGTTGCCTCCTGGTTTATGACAAAATATGCCCCGACTCCCAGTACCGCAGATTGCAGCAGCATACGAAGCGCTCTGGAGATTGCGCCCAGGCCGCCACCGACATCGCTGATCCGGCGTTGGCTTTCCATATAGCTCTGATTGGCCTCACTCCACCGCGATCCCATGCTTTGCGCCATCCCCATTGCCGCTAGAACTTCGGCATTGCTCCGGCTCGCCTCTGCAAGCCCATTGCGCAACTGGGCATGGTCGGCGGCCGCTGCCGCAGGCGCGCGCGTCAACACCTCTGTCAGAATTGTCAGTACAATCAAAACTATGGCGCCTATCAGCGCGGTCAGGCCAAGTACGGTATGGAAAGCAAAGATGATGGCGAGGTAAACCGGCATCCATGGCAGATCAAATAGCGCCGTCGGTCCCATGCCTGACAGGAAGCTGCGAATTGTATCGAGATCTCGCAGTGGCTGCAGACCGTCACTTTGGCTTTTGGTCTTGAGGGGAAGCCGCCCAATTGCATCATACACCCGCGCACTGACGTCTTCATCCAGTGCAGCGCCAATTCGCACCAGGATACGCGAGCGGATGACATTGAAAACTCCAAGTGCCGTGAACAACCCCGCTACAAGGAGGGAAAGCGCAACCAGTGTAGGCACGCTCCCGCTCGGCAGCACGCGATCATAGATTTGCAGCATGAAAAAGGCACCTGTCAGCATTAATATATTGCTCAGGCCACTGATCAAGGCCACGCCGAGAAAAGCGCTACGACAGGCAACAAGTGATGCCGCCAACTCAGAACGAGGCGAAGCCAAATAGCCGGCAGGTTTTGCTGGTGTCCTTCTGCTTGCGGTTTTGGTAATAGTGTTTCCCATGTTTACTCACCACAATAGCTGATATGAATACACCCGGCAGAAAAGCTATGTGTTCAAAAACGGACCCTCACTGGCAGACTTAGCTATATCTGCAAGTAAAGGTCCGTAAATGCATGTTAGATACCGGCAGGGTTGCCTGAGAACTCACGCAAAATCAAAAACGTCGACAACAACCGCGACAGAAGCGACAATATCTCCATCTGTGTCATAGGCTTCGAGGCGAATATCAAATTCGGCCTCTCCAAAGTTGGGTGCATAAGATTGCAGTCCAGCTAAATCCGGGTCGGCATCTATAAAGTCCTCAATGAACCCAAAGGCAAAGTTCTCAGAATTTTGCGCGACATTGCCATTGCCGCCATCGTCCCCGATGGTTGGTGAGCTGTCCCGATCAATCCAGAAAAATCCAGTTTCATTGGAGAATTCGGGAGGATTTTCAATCATCGTAAGCTCACGGAAGTTTGTGTCTTCAGTCACATCAACATCCACGAACAACTTGAAGGTAAAATCCGAAAGGTCGGTGGTTTCACCATTTAAACCCGTGGCGATAGAGTAGTTAAAGCTCCAGGCAGCGCGGTTTGCATTATTACCGGATGATCCGTTATCTGTATTCTGTGCACCGGTATTGACATCAAAGCGCACTGAACCATCGGCATCGACAGAAACAGGATCTACTGCCGGACCTTGCCGGTACCTTATCGAAAGTCCGAGTTCGACACCATCGCCTTCATTTCGAGTCACGACAAAATCACTTGATGGATTTCCAGATCCAGGAAAAATTTGCCCTGGTGATTCCTGCGCAGAAGGATCCAGCGATGTGTTTACGTAAGTAAGTGTGCCTGTCTCAACGTTAAAAATGGAATCGTCTGAGACATCTTCAGGCGTATCACCATCAAACTGGATATTTTCCACTTTTTTAAGTTCGTAGACGCCGTCATCGTCTGAAAGTTCAATCTTCTTGTTCTTCTTACCCATAAAGTCGATATCGTAATCTTCGATATCGCCGCTAAAAACGGCCAGATCAGCCCCTTTTTTGCCATCCAATTTTATGTTGGCTTCCTCAACGATAAGAATGTCATCATCGTTGGTTCCCTTGAATTTTTCTAGTTTTGGTTTTTTAGTCATAGCGTTCACTCCATACAGTATCAAATAAGAGCCGACGCGATTAATATTGCAGTCAGCCAAACTTTCAAATTGCAACAGAATATTTCTGTCCCGTAACGCTGCAAAATTACACTATGTTCAAATAAACATTCTGTCAATTATCTGACGTCAGCACTCGCAGGAGCGGCATGTATAGCGTGAGGTTTATTCCAAACCATTCGGTAAAATCAACATCATGATACAGGTGATCGTCTGGAGTATTACGGCGATGCCAAGCAAGCATGTTAACGCGGCAGGGCGCGTCCGCCGTCGGTTACTTCACCATCGGTTTTGTTTTGGGTCTGAACTCAATTAGGAGGTTGAATTGGTGAGTTTTATTTTGGTCAGAGTTGGGAGCGAAGACGCGTTCGACAACCAACTTCGGGGCAAGACAATGAAGCCTTTGGTGTCTGCCAGAATGTGCTACTTGGGTTCTTTCTCCTCTTGCCGCTTTAACGCCACTGATCCCGCCGCTTTCCGTCGTATCGACGCACTGACTGTCCATCACGCTGCGGCCCGGCACCGCCCTTCCCGGCTTGCTCGCAGCGAAAATCACAGCCAACTGGCGTCAAGGGCTTTAAAAAATCCGGTTTAGTTGCTATATCTTCGGTGTCAGCACGAGCTGACTATGGTGATAAATGGCCTCTATAATAAGCTTCTCGGACCCGGGGGCGGTACCCGGCGCCTCCACCAAAACGCATTCAGCCTGACTGAGTGCGTTTTGGGGGGGCGAAACAGCTTCGACGAGGGTGTAAAGATTGTGCTTTTGCTCGGCATGGTACCACCGATATCGGACCATTTTAGTAGTTGCAAATGACAACTATGCGGAGGTTCGTCTGGCTGCGTAATGCGGTTCGACAACTTCAACTGAAGCCCAGTTCATTCGCATGAACTGGCGGGGTTCGGAGGCACCTGGCAACAGAAGCCTCCACTTTTGCCATGTCCGGTTGCCGGAAATTCTGTCAGTTCGACCGCGATATCTCGACAAGGCCCTTGCCCTTACCGGCAGTGACGCTTTATCACCGTATGAATTGAGCGAAGACCGGAGTTGCGATTCCTATGGCAAATGACATGATCCGTTACGATGTGCTGGCACAGGACGCTCTGCGCGGGATGTTGCGCAAACTGCTGATGGAAGTGTCCCAGACAGGATTGCCCGGAGAACACCACTTCTTCATCACATTCAGCACAACGGCACTGGGCGTGCGGATTTCCAACCGGCTGAAAGCCCAATATCCCGAAGAAATGACGATTGTGCTGCAGCACCAGTTCTGGGATCTGATCGTCAGTGAACAGTCCTTCGAAATCGGCCTGTCCTTCAACGCCATTCCCGAACGCCTCCATGTTCCTTTCGCAGCGATCAAGGCATTTTACGATCCTTCAGTGCAGTTCGGTCTGCAGTTCGACCCGGAAGCCACAAAGGCGGCCGATGACGGAACCAATGATGATGTGGCCGATTCATCTCTCACCGATGATGACGCGGTGCTGCCGGCGGCCGTCGAGGAATTGCACGCAACCCGACCCTTGCTGCCGAGCGAGCGCGAAAAACAGCGCGAAGAAGCCCGCAAGCTGGCCGAGGAAGCAGCCAGACGCGACACCGAACAAGCTGCAAAAACCACGGCTGAAGCCGACAATGATGCAGACGGCGATACTCTGGATGATGCGGACATCCCGGCGGATGGTCACGAGCCTGCAGATGCGGAGCCTGACGATTCAGACGATGAAGACGCCAAGAGTGCCGACGTTGTCTCGCTGGATTCCTTTCGCAAAAAGAACTGATTTTTCACCAATTCCGGAACTGAATGGGACAGCGCTATGAAGCAGAAGCGCACGGAAACTGATACGTTTGGGCCGATCGACGTTCCCGGCGACCGTTACTGGGGCGCACAGGCGCAGCGTTCCCTGGGCAATTTCAAGATTGGCTGGGAAAAGCAGCCTGACCCCATTATCCGGGCGCTCGGCATTGTCAAACAGGCCGCCGCGCGCGCCAACATGGCGCTGGAGCGCCTTGAGCCGAAACTGGGAGAAGCGATTGTCACCGCAGCCCAGGAAGTCATTGAAGGCAAGCTGAACGAGCATTTCCCGCTTGTCGTCTGGCAGACCGGGTCCGGCACGCAATCCAACATGAATGCCAATGAAGTGATCTCCAACCGCGCGATTGAAATTCTCGGCGGCGAGATGGGCTCCAAGAAGCCGGTCCATCCCAATGATCACTGCAATATGTCGCAATCCTCCAATGATACATTTCCGACCGCCATGCATGTCGCCTGCGCCGAGGAAATCGAGCACCGTCTGCTGCCGGCATTGCTGCAATTGCGCAATGCGTTGAATGACAAGGCCGAGGCCTGGAAAGACATCATCAAGATCGGGCGCACCCACACGCAGGATGCAACGCCGCTGACTCTGGGCCAGGAATTTTCCGGATATGTGCAGCAGCTCGACAATGGCATTGAGCGGATCACCAGTGCGATGCCGAAGCTGATGGAACTGGCGCAGGGCGGCACGGCAGTGGGAACCGGGCTCAATGCGCCTGTCGGCTTTGCCGAACGCGTGGCCGACGAAATTGCACAGATTACCGGCATGAACTTCAAAACCGCGCCGAACAAATTCGAGGCGCTGGCCGCCCATGACGCCATGGTGTTTGCCCATGGTGCGATCAATACGGTGGCCGCATCGCTGTTCAAGATCGCCAATGATATCCGCTTTCTGGGCTCAGGCCCCCGGGCTGGTCTTGGCGAATTGGCGCTGCCAGAAAATGAACCCGGCTCCTCGATCATGCCGGGCAAGGTCAACCCCACCCAGGCGGAAGCGCTGACCCAGGTCTGTGTACAGATTTTCGGCAATCATGCGGCGCTGACCTTTGCCGGCAGCCAGGGCCATTTCGAATTGAATGTGTTCAATCCTGTGATGGCGTATAATTTTCTTCAATCCGTGCGTCTGATGTCGGATGCGGCTGTATCCTTCTCTGACAATTGTGTGATGGGCATTGAGCCGCGGCTGGATAATATCAAGGATGGGCTGGAACGCTCGCTGATGCTGGTGACGGCGCTGGCACCTAAAATCGGCTATGACAACGCCGCCAAAATTGCCAAGACCGCTCACAAGAATGGCACCACGCTGAAAGAGGAAGCCCTGGCCACCGGGCTTGTGACGGAAGCTGAATATGACGAAATCGTCGTTCCATCAAAGATGATTTCACCTGGATGATACGGTTTGAAAAAACACTCGATTTCCATTGAGGGCCACAGGACAAGTATTTCTTTGGAAGATGCGTTCTGGACCGGGCTGCAGGACATTGCCCGGGCACGGGAGGTATCGCTGCAATCCCTGATCCGGGAAGTCGATGAGGCAAGAACCGCCGGTCTGACCGATCTTCCGTCAGAAAATCTGTCCAGCGCGATCAGAGTAATGGTTTTGCGACATTATCAGCAGCAGGGCCGATAAAAGCGGGACGCTGTTGGGCGGAAACGACGGCATTGGGCGCCAGAGCTCGTTTCATGCCTCTCGAGACCTACCGTCCCGAATTCTGCAAGGCATCCCGGATCTGATTTTCCAGAGCAGTATCTGACGCCGCGCCTTTGCTCGCCTCGCGGCGCGCCTTGCGCTCACGCAAGAGGCGCAACTGGCGACCGAACCATTCTTTCTCCAGAATGTCCTGTTCCCGATTTTCGATGCGCTGCACCTCGATCTCATACTCCCGCAGGGTGAGATAGGCGGCCAGGGCCGAGACATCAATTTCGCGCTCGGGATTTTCCAGCGTACCACCGAAACTGATGTCTATCTGAGGAGCAGCGCCGGCCACTGCGTCTTCTCCTGGATCCATCCGCAAGGTCCATTCGCTTTCAAGCAGGAAATTGGCCAGATCGATGGTCCCACCACCAAGTGCAGTGGCTGCCCCGGCATCCACAGAAATGGACCCTGCCCTGACCACACCGGACACAATGGAAAAGACGCCTTCTGCCGAATTGAACGGCAACACGCCATCATCAATATATTTGAGAAATTCCGCGGTGATTTTAGCCTCATCAAGTTCAAGACCTGCATCAACGGCGCGCATAGTGCGGCGGAATGCCAATGGATTGATATTGCGGAATTCGCCGTTTTCGACAAGCAATGTTCCGCTGCCCGTCAGGCTGGGTACAAGCGCGCTCATGGAATTGCCATTGCCTTCAAATTCGGCCGAGACATTGAGCGCACCCAAAGCGGCAGCGCGGCCTTGCGGACGCCAGACCAGTTCTTCCAACGCCGCGTCCGCCAGTGCCAGACGGCCATTCATAACCACCGAGCCAAGGGTGTTGCGAATGGAAACAAGCCCGGAAAGAAGGCCGCCTGCAAAGCCAGCATCAATGACTTCCACGCCCAGATTTCCAGTGCGTGCCGTCAGCGTCACACTGGCATTTCTCGCAGTGAGTGTGTCTGCAATTTCAAGCACTTGCGTGCGCAATCCCACCGCCAGTTCCAAATTGGCCAGAGCTGTGACTGTAAAGGGATTCTCAGACCAGATGGTCTCGTCAATGATGATCGCCAGCGGGTTTTCACCCAGACCAAGCGACAGCAGCCAGGGAAGACTGAGGCGCTCCAGGGCGAAGTCTCCGACCAGGCTTGGCGTATCATCAGTGAGATCGAGCCTGCCGCTTCCGGTGATATTTGCACCATTGATTTTGGCACTTGATATCTCTGCATCCACACGGCCGCCATCCAGGCTGACCTGTCCCGCCAGATCCACCGCCAGGTCCTCTACCAGGCCAAGTTCGTTCTGCAAGGCACCGGCAAAGGTGATGCCGGCCATCCGCAACAGCGGATACAGCGTGCCGGATTTAAGGGTCATTGACCCGTCAAATCCCAGCGCGGCAGCATCCCCTGGCCTGATAAATCCCTCTGCGTTCACTCGGGTTCCGGCAAGATCGGCAACAAAACTGGTGAAAATCCCGGCATCGAGCGAACCCTGTCCGGACAGGCTGAGCGCTCCCGGTATCGGGGTCAATGTGGGCTCAGCAGGAATTGCGAACTGGCGCAGCAAACGGGACGAATCTTCAGAATCTGCTGCCAGCGTGAAGGTGATGTCGCCGCTTTCCATGACTTCAGGACGACCGCTGAATTCAGCTTTCAGAGACAGCGGAGATCCGCCGGCGGTTCCGCCGAGTTGAAGGTTGGCGCGAATTCCTTCGGGCCGCTTTTCAGAAGAGAACCTGGCTGTCAGATTGGCAGGTGCCAGCGCCGGCGCAGCGATGATGATCGGGTCGTAGATCGGCAGATCTTTCATATAGGGCGACAATAATTTGACCAGACCGGACAAATTCGGCGCTTCAAGTTCGGCGGACATGCGTCCCACCGGATTGCGGAAAACATCCTCGAGGCGGCCAACAGCGGAAATATTGGCACCGGCAACGGCATCCATCTGAAAGCGCTTCAAATCCAGCACCGCATCAGACAGCGATGCCTCGACAATCACATCGCGCGCGTTGACACCTTCGCTGACAAGGCGGGTAGCGCGCAGATTGATCGATACATTGTCGGTAATGGCTGCGGCTGCGACCGCATCTCGGCCCGATAAAAGCCGCGTCAGATCGTTAATCGCATCCAGATCAAGCCGGTCGGCATTGATGGTCATCGTCATTTGGCTGCGTGCGCCAAGGGGCGTCTTCAAATCCAGCTCGCCGGACAGGGAATCCTGCCCAAGGCTGCCGGAAATACCCTCCAACAGCAGGTGTTCACGGCCAAAATCAGAGCGCGCCTGGAAGCGGACCGCCGGTGGCGGCGTGCCGGGCACGGGTTGATCCGGCCGCGCCCAGACAGCAAAGCGACCAGGCTCCAGCGATGCCAGTTGCACCCGCCCCTTGAATTGCGGGGTATTGGTTTGCGGATTTGTCGCCACCCGGCCTGAGGCAATAAAGGCAGTACGCCCGGGGAAGCGCGCTTCAAAATTATCTACCCGCCAGCCGTCCCGATCGTTGGATGCGTCAAAAGCCAGACGATCGATAATGCTTCCGCCCAGAACAACAGAACCGACATCAAGCCGCATCCGCCCGGCCACCCCAAGTTTGGTTGGTGTGGCCAGTGCCAGTTGACCCAGCAGGCGCGATACCTGAGATGGTTTTGCCGGCTGCGATGGGCCACGGCCAATGGACCGGTCCAGGTCAATCTGATCGGTGCGAAGGCTGATATCGAAGCGCGGCGTCTCACCGAACAAAATCCGGCCAGTGCCCTCCAGTGTGGACGCCAGACTGGGCGGCCCCATGGCAATGATGAATTCAGGCAATTCCAGATCGACCGATGTCAGCGAATAGCGCCCTTGCGAGCGGAACGGCGGCTCCTGGATCTGTTCATCTTCGTCCGTAGAGGAAGCATAGGCGTTGAAGGTATAGGTGCCCTCATAGACCGGACCGCCTTCTGCATTGGACAATTTGCCATCCAATGCCAGAGAAACCGGAGCATCTGTCGGACTGAGTTGCATGGTGACACGCAAATTCCCCAGATCGTCGGTTCGTCCTGTAGCCACACGGAAACTGTTGGGCTGCCCCTGATAGCTGAAGCCGCCTTCAACGCGGAACGGCCCGAGCAGAGATCGGGCACTGCCTTCGAAGTTCACATTGTCCAGTTGCCAGGTGTTGTCACGGCGACCATCGGTCAGGCGCAGTGTTCCGTCGGAAATCTGCACCCGGTCAAACTTGACCTTGTCGGGATTGATCGCAGTGCGGTTGTCAGTGGTCAGCAACCAGTCAAGGCGCCCGGAATCATCAATTGCACCGGAAACCACCGGCCGCTCGGCAATCAGCTCAGTGATTTGAAACTCACCGCGCAACAGCGGCATGAGTTCCATCTTGATGCGGATTTCATCAATCCGCGCCAGTGCTTTTCCCTCGGTCTCGCCAACTCTGACATCGGTAAAGGTAATGGCCGGCATTGGCAGAAATCGGGCGTCGGCTGCGCCTGCAACACGCACCGGATGACCAAGCGCCTTTGAGGCTTCGTCTTCGAAAATCCGCCGATAGGCCGTCCAGTCCACGAAAAACGGCCCTATCAAGCCGCCCAGCAGAACCAGAATGATCAATGTTCCGACAAAAATGTATAACTTATTCAGAACTGTGCTCCAAAAGGTGCCCGTGACCAATGATGGCTACACGTTAAGACGCCTAAATTCGAATTCAACCGATTTCTTGTCCAGGCATCAGAGAAATCAGGTTGCGGACGCTTTGTCGCGGGACGGCACGATCTTGCCGGGATTCATGATGTTCTGAGGGTCGATGACAGTCTTGATCTGGCGGATGATATCGACGCCATGACCAATTTCCGCCTCAAGATAGGGAATCTTGCCCTGGCCGATACCATGTTCTCCGGTGCAGGTGCCATCCATGGCAATGGCGCGTTTGTTGAGCTTTGATACAAAGCCGGCGGCGCGCGCCACCTCGTCGGAGTTGTTCATATCCACCAGCACCAGAACATGAAAATTTCCATCTCCAACATGACCGACGATGGGCGCAATAAAGCCCAGTTCCTTAATGTCGGCGGCGGTTTGAGTGACACATTCAGCCAGGCGCGAGATCGGCACACAGACATCGGTTGAAATGCCCTGTGTACCGGGCCTCAGCCCCAGGGATGCCCAATAGGCATCGTGACGAGCCTGCCAGAGTTTTGTGCGCTCTTCAGCCTGAGCGGTCCAGACAAACTCTCCGCCGTTACAGTCTTTCGCAATCTCGCCGAACATATCGGCCTGCTCGGCAACGCCGGCATCACTGCCATGAAACTCCACAAACAGGGTCGGTTGTTCGCTCAGATGCAGATTGGAATAGGCATTGCAGGCCTTGACCTGAAGCGTGTCGAGAAGTTCAATTCGAGCCACCGGAATGCCGTATTGGATGGTCTGAATGACGGCATTGCAGGCATCCTCGATGGTTGGAAACGGGCAGACACCACCGGAAATCGCCTGGGGAATGCCCTGCAATTTCAAAGTCAATTCGGTGATGATGCCAAGGGTGCCTTCCGACCCGATCAGAAGCCGCGCAAGATCATAACCGGCCGAGCTTTTGCGCGCCCGGTTACCGGTTTTCAGAATGCGGCCATCCGGCAGGACTGCGGTCAGATTGATGACATTGTCACGCATGGTGCCATACCGCACCGCATTGGTGCCGGAGGCGCGGGTTGAGGCCATTCCGCCGAGACTTGCATCGGCGCCCGGATCAATCGGGAAAAACAGGCCGGTATCACGCAGATATTCATTAAGTTGCTTGCGGGTGACGCCTGGTTCAACGACGCAGTCCAGATCATCGGTATTCACGGCCAGAACACGGTTCATCTTGGACAGATCAAGCGAGATGCCGCCTTCGGGCGCATTGACATGTCCTTCCAGCGAAGTGCCGGTGCCGAACGGTATGATCGGAATGTTGTGTTCGGCGCAGATGCTTACCACAGCGGCGACTTCTTCTGTGGATTCAACAAACACCACCCCCTCCGGCGGCTGGTTTTTGATCCAGGATGTGGTGTGTCCGTGTTGCTCGCGCACCGCCGGGGCGGTAGAAAACCGCTCGCCAAAACGCTGTTTCAGAACAGCATTGACCGTTGCAATGTCTCCGCGTGCCGCGTGCTGCTCAACAAAATCCGCTGACATTTTCCGTCTACCTTGAAAGTTGCATTCACGTATCTGGTTAGCAAAGCAATGCGACGATACCAAGCCATACTTGTATCGATCCGGGCATTGTCCCTTGACGCCGTCCAATTCGCTATGGTTTCTGACTGTTACACAAGGCCGGAACCCTGCTTCGGTACGTTTGATTGGTTGGAAAAACCCTGTGGCAGTGCAGATCATACATTTCTGTTTTTATTCTGGAATCAGAGCCTTTCGTGGCTACGAAAACCGGGCTTGCGGATGAGCGCGCAGATCAAACGCTTCTACGGGATTGCGCATGGCTGGATAGAGCCGAATTGGCGGGTGTTTACCAGTACCCGGCAGCCAGCCATTTGGATTCTCGCAGTAGTCATCGGCTTTGGCGTGGCGGTGGCAGCGATTCTGTTTCGTCTGGCAATCGGGGCGTTCCAGTGGCTCTGGCTGGCGGACGCGTCAGAACAGGTGACAACAGCAGCGGCAAGAGTGCCATGGTGGCTGATTTTACTGGCGCCGGCCGCCGGCGGATTGCTGGTCGGGCTGGTGTTGCAGTATTTTCACCCCGGACGGCGCACCGGAGGGGTGGCCGACGTCATCGAGGCCAGGGTGTCCGGCACGGAAAGCCTGGGGCTGAGAGCCGGCCTCAGAAGCGCAGTCCTGACCGCGCTTTCGCTCGGCTCAGGTGCCAGTGCCGGGCGCGAAGGCCCGATCGTGCATCTCGGCGCAACTCTGGCTTCGGCGATTACACGCGGTCTGGGCCTGTCGGAAACCAGCCGGCGCACCCTGCTTGGCTGCGGTGTTGCCAGTGCTGTCTCCGCCAGTTTCAATGCGCCGATTGCCGGCGTGCTGTTTGCCCTTGAAGTTGTGCTTGGCCACTACGCCACAACCGCCTTTGTGCCGATTGTGATTGCCTCGGTCTGTGGCACCATCCTGTCCAGATTGTGGATTGGCGATATTGCCGCTTTTGAAATCCCGATCTATCAGATCACGTCTTATCTTGAATTCCCGGCCTTCTTCATTCTCGGCATTGTCTGCGCTCTGGTGGCGGTCATCTTCCAGTTCTCGCTGATTACCACCGACTATTTCGCCCGCCGCCTGACGGTGCCGTTTTTTATGCGTCCGGTGGTCGGCGGGTTTCTGGTGGGGGCGATTGCTCTGTCGTTTCCGCAGGTTCTGGGCGTTGGCTATGAGGCAACCGATCAGGCGTTGAAGCAGCAATTGCCGCTGTATTTGATGCTGGCGCTGATCGTTGCCAAAACCGCAGCCACGTCAATTACCCTGGCGTCACGTTTTGGCGGCGGTATATTCTCCCCTGCGCTTTACGTCGGCGCCATGACCGGCGGCGCGTTCGGCATTATCGCCGCCAGCGCCTTCCCCGAGACGGCATCCAGCCAGGGCCTTTATGCCATATTGGGCATGGGTGCCGTGGCCGCAGCGGTTCTTGGCGCGCCAATATCGACGACAATGATCGTGTTTGAGCTGACCGGCGGTTACGGCCTGACCATTGCCCTGCTGCTGACCGTATCTGTTGCCGTTGGCCTGACATTGGCGATTCACGGCCGCTCGCATTTTCACTGGCAATTGGAAATGCGCGGTTTGTTCGTCAATGTCGGGCCGCATAAATATCTGGTGCAGAAGGTTCGCGTTGCTGAATTTCTGCAGCCCCCGAATCCGGAAGAAGATGCCGAATTTCTTGAAGACGGCTTCCGCTTTGGTGATGATACAAGAGTGCTTTCGCTGAAGGATACGCTGGAGAATGCCTTGCGCACTTTCGATGAAACCGGCCAGAGCCGGATCCCGGTTGTCGCGAGCGGAAAAAACCCGTCCTTTGCCGGCTGGGCGCTGGAGGTCAAGGCGCTGGCCTATTTTAACGAAGCTTTGATTGACGCCCATGTGGAAGAGCATCGCTAGCTGTCCTATCTTGACAGGATAACAACACAGCGAATCACATCATCCGTCATGGCCACACATTCCAAATCTACTGTTACGGCGCATACGCCCAAGGCCGGCGGACTGGCTGCGCGGGCCAGCGAGCGCGCTGCATCGGCACGCCCGGTGGCACCCTATCTGGACGGATTGAACGCCGAACAGCGCGATGCGGTGGAAAGTATTGAGGGGCCACTTCTGGTGCTGGCCGGCGCAGGAACCGGAAAAACCCGGGTTCTGACCACCCGCATTGGCCATATTCTGGCGACCGGTCAGGCCCATCCCGGCCAAATCCTGTCGGTGACCTTTACCAACAAGGCCGCCCGCGAAATGAAAGAGCGGGTTGGCCGGCTTATCGGTGGCGCGGTCGAGGGCATGCCATGGCTTGGCACATTTCACTCGATCGGCGTCAAACTGCTGCGGCGGCATGCCGAACTTGCCGGCCTGAAACCGAATTTCACCATTCTCGACACGGATGACCAGATCCGGTTGATGAAGCAGATCATCAAAGCGGCTAATATTGATGAAAAACGCTGGCCCGCACGCCAGCTCGCAACCATCATCGACAGCTGGAAAAATCGCGGCTGGACGGCAGACCAGGTGCCCAAGGGCGATATCGGAAGCTATGCAGATGGCAAGGCCGGCGCGTTGTACAAAGCCTATCAGGACCGTCTGAAGGCTCTCAATGCGGTTGATTTCGGTGATCTTCTGCTGGAATGTCTGACGCTTTTCCGCAAACATCCAGATGTGCTGAAGGACTATCACAGCCGGTTCAAATTTATTCTGGTTGATGAGTATCAGGACACCAATGTGGCACAATATATGTGGCTGCGGCTTCTCGCCCAGGGCAGCCGCAACATCTGTTGTGTCGGCGATGACGATCAGTCGATCTATGGCTGGCGGGGTGCGGAAGTTGACAATATTCTGCGCTTTGAGAAAGACTTTCCCGGGGCCAAAGTCATCCGGCTGGAACGCAATTACCGTTCCACCGGGCATATTCTGGGGGCGGCTGCCGGGCTTATTGAAAACAATGAAGACCGGCTCGGCAAGACCCTTTTCACCGATACCGCCGAAATGGGACACCCGGTCATCGTCTCCAATGTATGGGATTCCGAGGAGGAAGCCCGCGCCATTGGCGAAGACATCGAACAGCTTCAACGCGGCGGCCACGCGCTGAATGATATGGCGATTCTGGTCAGGGCCTCGTTCCAGATGCGCTCCTTTGAAGACCGCTTTGTAACCCTTGGCCTGAACTACCGGGTGATCGGCGGGCCACGGTTTTACGAGCGCATGGAAATCCGCGACGCATTGGCCTATTTCCGCGCCACATTGCAGCCGGCAGATGATCTGGCGTTTGAGCGCATCGTCAACACGCCGCGGCGCGGCCTGGGCGATGCCACACTCAATCTGCTGCATGCCTTTGCGCGCAAACGGCAGATCCCGCTGATACAAGCCGCCCATGATCTGGTTCAGACCGAAGAATTGAAGCCAAAACCGCGCAAGGCGCTGTCCGATCTGGTCAATAATCTGGCGCGCTGGCGCAGGCAAGCCGACGATCTGCCGCATACCGAGATAGGCCAAAATATTCTGGATGAGAGCGGCTATACGGAGATGTGGCAGAATGACCGCTCGGCCGATGCGCCGGGACGTCTGGAAAACCTCAAGGAACTGATCCGCTCGATGGAAGAATTTGAAAGCATGGGCGGCTTTCTGGAACATATTTCGCTGGTCATGGATGTCGACACCAAAGAGGATTATGACGCTGTCAGCATCATGACGCTTCATTCGGCCAAAGGTCTTGAGTTTGACACCGTGTATCTGCCCGGCTGGGAAGAAGGGCTGTTTCCACATCAACGAGCCCTTGACGAGTCGGGACGTAATGGACTGGAAGAAGAGCGTCGGCTTGCCTATGTCGGCCTGACGCGGGCCAAGAAATCCGCCAAGATCTGGTTTGTCTCGAACCGCCGCATTCACGGCACCTGGCAATCGTCGATTCCCTCGCGGTTTCTCGACGAACTGCCGGAAACCCATGCCGAGATCAATGACAGTGGCTCCAGCTATGGTGGCTATGGATCATCGGGGGCCGGATCATATGGCGCAAGCCGGTTCGACACTCAGGATGCGTTTCAAAATACCTATGCCACCCCCGGCTGGCAGCGGGCACAGCAGCATCGCAAAAGTGACGACTTCAAACGCAGCAATGGCGGTCCGCGCACCATTGAAGGCGAGTTGGTGGCAAAAAGCGGATCTGCCACCGGCTCCGCCTTTACCCTTGGCGAGCGGGTGTTTCATATAAAATTCGGCTATGGACTGGTTGCCCAGATCGACGGCAACAAGCTGACTGTCGATTTCGACAAGGCCGGCCGCAAGAAAGTCGTCGACAGTTTTCTGGAAACCCACTGAACATGATCCAATCCCGAATTTCGCTGCGCCTGGAAGCTCCTGAAGCCCGCCGCATCTACATCATGCTGGCGGCATTGTTTGAAGATGATGGCTATGCGATGTCACATTTTGAGGTCGAATCGGACACGCCGGGCCCAAATCAATGGAGCATCGATATTTATGTGGCGAAGGACGAGCTTGATGAGGTTCTTGCCCGGCTGACCGACCGTCTTGGATCTGATGCGCTGGGCCTTCAAATCGATAAGGAGGATCTGGAAGATCAGGACTGGGTAGCGCTCAGCCTGGAAGGGCTGAAACCGGTTCGTGCAGGTCGCTTTTTCGTCCATGGCGCCCATGACACTGCGCGAATTCCCGCCGGAGCAGTCAGCGTTGAAATCGAAGCGGGCCAGGCCTTTGGCACCGGCCATCACGGCACCACAGCTGGATGCCTTGAGGCCCTGGAAGCATTGCTCCGGCGCAGATCATTCCAGAATATGTTTGATATGGGCACGGGAACCGGATTACTGGCGATCGCTCTGGCAAAAGCCTGCCATCAACCGGTGCTGGCCAGTGATATTGATGCGGTATCCGTCAAAGTTGCCAGCGAGAATGCAGCTTTGAACCGGGTCGCCAACTGGCTTCAGATTGTCGAGGCGGACGGGATGCATCACCCTGCAATTCGCGACAATGCGCCATTCGATCTGATTGTCGCCAATATTCTGGCCGGGCCATTGATGCAGATGGCCGGTGAGATTGGCGGGCAGCTGGCCGCCGGAGGTTCGCTGATTCTGTCAGGCATTCTGGACGAACAGGCAGACCGTGTGGTGGCCGCCTATATTGCCCGCGGGCTGAAGCTGCAGCGCAGTGCTTCACGTGAAGGCTGGACGACGCTTACCTTTCACGCTGCGCTGTGAGTATCGCTTTGGTACGAACTGAACGAGGCATAAAAAAACACCGGACTGCCTGCTGGCAATCCGGTGTGGGGAAAGTCCGATATAGACTGACTTAGAACGGGTAGATCGAAGAGCCTGATTTTTCAAGCGCTTTGCGATTGTAGCCGTGTTCAGCCAGAGTCTGGTCATCAAGTGTCAGAAGGTAACCATTAACGTAACGGGTTACCTGCTTTTCCCGTGCTGAGACCATGCGGTCCATAGCACGACGGAATACCGAGTTTGAACCGGCGGCACGAGCGGGGACATTTTTAAAAGAGGCAGTTGTAGCCATGTTTTTGGTCCTTAGCTGTCAAATTCGTTAAGAGCGACGCACTTTGTGTTGTCAGCGTGGGAGGGTCGCTTTCAACGTCTGGGAGGGAGTAAAGTGCGTCGCTCTGTTGTTTTGAATTTAGCAATCAAACCGGATAGTTAAAGGTTCAATGCTGCATGCCAGCCTTGCGTTTTTTGCATATGCGAAGAATTTGCACCGCAATGCAGCATTGAGTTCAGCTTTGACTTTCAATTATTGCCGCGTCATACGCATTCGAAAGCCCCCGGAGTAGCAGGAGTTCCACCATGTTTCAGTCCTTTGCCCGGCCTCCTGTTGAAAAGAGGCTGCTCGGCTCCAGAATGGAAGACTTTGTCAGACGCCTGAAAGACAACGCGCTTGACGGCTATGTCATCACCCATGCCGATGCGCATCAAAGTGAATATCTGCCTGCAGATCAGGAACGGCTGACTTATTTGACCGGTTTCACCGGTTCGGCCGGTTGGGCCATCATTCACTTGGGAAAAGGCAATCTGTTTGTCGACGGGCGCTATCTGCAACAGGCGGCGCAGCAGATCGACGGCGTGGCGTTCAGCATTGTCGATGTCTCCGCAACAGCGCCGGCCAAATGGCTCAAATCCAATCTCAAACCCGGTCAGCGCATCGGCTATCACGGGTATTATCTGACCATTGCCCAGGTCCGTAAATTAAAAAAGGCCTGTCAGGCCGCGGGCGCGGAACTGGTTTCCTGTCCGGTTGATCTGGTCGATCAGAGCTGGGATGAAGATGGCCGGCCGGCGCCTGCAAAGGGCCAGGTTTTCCTGCGGGACGAGGCCTTTGCCGGAGAAAGCATCTCTGAGAAACTGAAAAGACTATCCGCCCGGCTCGGCGAGAGTGGCGCTGATGCAGCGCTGCTGACGCTGACCGATTCGATTGCATGGGCCTTCAATATCAGAGGCAATGATGTGGCCCATAACCCGGTTGCCCTTGCCTTTGCACTGCTGAAAAAAGACGCCAAACCAGTCCTGTGGATCGATGGCGAAAAACTATCAAATTCAGTCCGCAGCAATTTATCTCAGTCTGTCGATATTGAAGAGATTACTGATTTTGGCCGGTCTCTGGAAGCCTATGCGGAAACCAAACCGGCAATCCTGATTGATCCGGACAGTTGCGCCGATGCTGTTCGTCTTGTGCTTCAGCGTGATGGCGCAACCCTGATTGAAGGCTCAGATCCTGTGGTGCCGATGAAAGCACGCAAAAATCCGGTTGAGCTGGCAGGCATGCGCCGCGCGCATCTGCGCGATGGTGCGGCGATGGTGCGGTTTTTGTACTGGCTGGACCAGCAGGACATTGGCAGCGTCAGCGAAATCGATGCCGCCAGGAAGCTGGAAGACATCCGGCGTGAAACCGCCACCGCTGATGGCATGGAGCTACGGGAACTGGCATTTGATACCATTTCCGCGGCCGGCGAGAATGCCGCGCTGCCGCATTACCGGGTGATGGAGCACCACAACGCTGTTCTGACTGACAATTCACTGTATCTAGTGGATTCCGGCGGGCAATATTACGACGGGACCACCGACATTACCCGGACCATCGCCATCGGTTCGCTTGATGCGGAGCGCAAGCAACGCTTCACGCAGGTGTTGCGCGGCCATATTGCCGTTGCCACTGCGCGCTTTCCCGGCGGCACCACTGGGGCGCAGCTTGATACATTGGCGCGGCTTCCGCTGTGGATGTCAGGCGCCGACTTTGCTCACGGCACCGGCCATGGGGTCGGTGCCTATCTGTGTGTCCATGAAGGACCGGCGCGGATTTCAAAAGCCGGTCATGTGGCACTTGAACCGGGCATGATCCTGTCAAATGAGCCGGGATACTACAAATCCGGGCATTTCGGAATCCGGCTGGAAAATCTGCTCATTGTCGAGGAGGCCACGCCGGTTGACGGTGGTGATCTGCCAATGATGGGATTTGAGACATTGACTTTCTGTCCCTTCGACACTCGTGCCGTTGAGTTGGATCTACTCAGCGATCCGGAACTCGACTGGCTCAATGAGTATCACCATGACGTGTTTGAGAAGCTCATCCACATTGACCTGCTGAACCCGGAGGAAGTCGCCTGGCTGTCACGGGCAACCTCGCCCTTGATGCGCAAAAGCTCAGAACAGATAGCGTAGCAGTGCCACTGTTGCCGTGGCAGATATCACAACACCCAGCATGGAATAGCGCAAGCTCGCCAGAACTGCGACTGCGGCTCCGGCCAATTCTGGCAGTCCGGATGTAAAAACGGCAGGGACCACAAGTGCGGTGATGACCGCGGCCGGCACCGCATCAAGGGCGGCTTCAAGCCGGGGGTTGATGCGTTTGAAGCGGGACAAGATGACGTGACCGCCAAAGCGGGTCGCATAGGTCAGGCCGGCCAGAACGAGACTCAACCAGATGATGTCAGACATTGCGGGCCTTCCCGGGCGCCAGGGCCAGAAGTTCCTTCGGTTTGCCGCGCCATGCGGCATACAGGATGCCGGCAAAGGCACCACTGGCCACATGCCAGGGCGGACCGACTGTCCAGTACGCCAGCAGCGCCGCCACGCCGGAAACCAGAACCACCGGCAACCAGCCATAGCGCTGGCGAAAGCTCATCAGGATAGCGATGAAATATATCGGCAGGATGAAATCCAGCGCGATGGCCTGCGGGTTGGTCACCAGTTTTCCAAATGCAGCGCCCAGACCTGATGCTAACAGCCAGGACAGATAAAGCGGCAGAGCAAGGCCGAAATAGAACCTCGGGGTCAGCGGCTTTGACAATGCCCGCTTCTCCGAAACCGCCCATTGCGGGTCGACCAGCAGCAGGAAGGCCAGTGCCTTGCAGAGCGGGCTGAAGCGGTACATTTTGCGGCCCAGCGACGCGCTGTAGAGAATATGCCGGAAATTGACCGCAAACACCGACAGCACAATGGTCCAGAATGGCAAGGGTGTCGCCAGCAGGTCAACCGCGACCATCTGGCTTGCACCGGCAAACACTGTGCTGCTCATGAACATGGTTTCAAACAGCGTCAGGCCCTTGGAGACAGCCGCTGCGCCATAGACCGCACCAAACGGCACCACCGCTGCGATGACCGGCAATGCCGCTTTTGCACCATCGGTAAATTCCCGCCGCCCGTTGATCTGTAGCTCGTCGCCTGTCATGAGATGAGTCCAAATAAGTCAGCAATGCTGTCTTATAGCGTTGGCCCATCGCAAATGCACACGCATTGTGCTGACAGCTCCTGTCAGCAAATCGAATGCGTTTGCGGTAAGGTATTCACCTTGACTGTTGCCGATATTCTATTTGCCGATCAGGGCGAGCCAGCCATCTTCATCGATGGTGTCAATGTCCAGTTCCCTGGCCTTTTTCAGTTTTGATCCCGCGCCCGGACCGGCGACCAGAAGATCGGTTTTTTTGGAAACCGATCCAGCGACTTTTGCGCCAAGCCGTTCTGCCATCGCCTTGGCTTCATCGCGGCTGAACTTCTCCAGCGCACCGGTAAACACCACCGTCTTGCCGGCCACCGGACTGTTACCAGTGGTTTTCTCCATTGGAGTTGGTGTAACCTGCTGCAGCAGATCATCCAAGGCTTCGTCATTGTGCGGTTCGGTAAAGAACGCCAGCAGCGCCTGAGCAACGGTTTCGCCGATGCCGTCGATGTTGACAAGATCGGTCCAGGCATCAGATGATTCATCGCTGGCCGCCTTGACCGCTGTGCGCAGGGCTTCGAAATCCTCATAGTGGCGCGCCAGCAATTTGGCTGTGCCTTCGCCAACGTGGCGGATCCCGAGCGCGAAGATAAATCTGTTCAAATCAACCTTGCGGCGCGCCTCAATGGCATCAAACAGGTTGCGTGCCGAGGTGTCGCCCCAGCCCTCGCGGTCCTTCAGGCGTTTCAGTGAGCGTTTGTCACGGGCCTGAAGGGTGAAAATATCTGCCGGACGGGTCACCAGTCCATCGTGGTAAAAGGCCTCCGCCTGCTTGTCGCCAAAACCATCAATATCAAGCGCATTGCGGGAGACGAAGTGTTTCAGCTTTTCAACTGCCTGAGCCGGGCAGATCAATCCGCCGGTGCAGCGCCGCACCACATCGACCTTGCCGGTTTTCGGGTTGACCTCGCGCACGGCATGGCTGCCACAGACCGGGCAAAGGGTTGGAAATTCGAACGGCACTGAGGTTTTTGGGCGCGCTGAAATATCAACATCAACAATCTGGGGGATGACATCCCCTGCCCGCTGAACCGTGACCCGATCGCCGATCCGCAAATCCCGGCCGTCACGAATCGGCTCTCCATTGGCGCCGATACCGGCAATATAATCGCCATTATGCAACGTCGCGTTGGAGACCACCACGCCGCCGACGGTCACGGGATGCAGCTTGGCCACAGGTGTCAGAGCGCCGGTTCGCCCAACCTGAATTTCTATGTCCTGCAGGATTGTGGTGGCCTGTTCGGCAGGAAATTTATGGGCAATGGCCCAGCGCGGAAAGCGCGAGGCAAAGCCGAGGCGTGCCTGCAAAGCCAGATCGTCGACTTTATAGACCACGCCATCAATGTCATATCCAAGAACCGCCCGCTGAGACTCGATGTGATTGTAGACTTCAATAAGCTCTTCAACGCTGTGACACAGCTGCATCAGCGGATTGACTGTGAAACCCCATTCCTCAAACTTGCCGATCATTGCCATCTGGGTCTTTGCAACAGGTTCGCTGATGTCACCCCAGGCATAGGCAAAGAATTTCAACGGCCGTTCTGCGGTGATGCGGGCATCAAGCTGGCGAAGCGAACCGGCCGCAGCGTTTCTCGGATTGGCAAATTGACGCCCGCTGTCCGATATGCGGGCATTCAGGGCACTGAAATCCTCATGCGCCATGTAGACCTCGCCGCGCACCTCGACAATTTCCGGCCAATCGGACCCGGCCAGCTGCTGAGGGATATTTCGCACGGTCCGCAGATTTTCAGTGACAGTCTCGCCGACCTGGCCATCGCCTCTGGTGGCTCCGACGATCAGACGCCCTCCTTCATAACGCAGGCTCGCGGACAGACCGTCGATCTTCGGCTCCGCGCTGATGGGAATGGAAACATCGGCGGCAAGGCCCAGAAACCGCCTGATACGTGCCACGAAATCCGTCACATCGTCCTGCGAAAAAGCATTGTCCAGCGATAGCATCGGTACGGAATGAGAATATTTTGTGAATTTTTCAGACGGGGTATATCCGACGCGTCCGCTGGGGGAATCCGAACGCACCAGTTCCGGAAACCGCTTTTCGATGTCCAGATTTCGGCGCTTTAGCGCGTCATAATCCGCGTCGCTGAGCTGCGGCGCGTCGTCCTGATGATAGTGCTGGTCATGGCGCGCAATGTCAGCGGCCAGACGCTCCAGTTCAAGCGCCGCCTGTTCCAGCGTCAAAGCATCGACCGGTACCGCATCCAGTTGTGTCATGTCCTGCCCTAAATTTAACTGCTTGAGCCCGCAATCAGCTTTTCGGCGGCAGCTCGTGCTTCATTTGTAATTGTGGCCCCGGCCAGCATTCGGGCGATCTCTTCCTTGCGGGCTGGTCCACCGATGGAATGGACTGCCGTTTCGACACGGTTCTGACCGCTTACACCGGCTTTTTCGATCAGCAGATGGCCGGTTGCCCGTGCGGCAACCTGGGGGGCATGAGTGACAGACAGGACCTGGACACGCTCTGCCAGCCGTGCCAGGCGGTGCCCGATGGCTTCGGCAACGGCCCCGCCGACGCCGGTATCGATCTCGTCAAAGATCAGGCAGGGTGCAGAGCCCTTGTCGGCCAGAGCGACTTTGAGGGCGAGCAGAAAACGCGATAACTCACCTCCGGACGCGACTTTCCACATCGGCCCCGGCCGAGTTCCCGGATTGGTCTGAACCCAGAATGCCGCCTGGTCTATGCCGCGCTCGCTGCGCTGCGCCTCGTCGCTATGAAAATCCACCAGAAAACGGGCATGGTCCAGTTTCAGCGAGGGCAGTTCCCTGGCCACGGCCTCTTCCAGCGCGATTGCAGCGTGCTGGCGCTGCTGCGACAAGGCGCGTGCGCCCGAGACAAAGGCAGCTTCTGCCTTTGCGGTTTCCTGCTCAAGTCCGGCCAGGCGTTCAGCGCTGTTATCCAACGCATCCATTTCATCGGCCATTTTGACGGCGAGCGCATTGAGATTTTCAACAGGCACGTTGAATTTGCGTGCGGCAGCGCGCAGAGCGAACAGACGTTCTTCAGAATTTTCCAGAACGGACGCATCGAACTCGGTGGCGCGCAGGGCATTCCCCAACGCAGACGCACCCTCATCCAGTGCCAGCAGAGCACGATCGAGCGCTGCAAGAGCTTCATCCAGCAATCCGGGAGCCTGTGCTGCCTTGCGTTCCAGCCGCCGCATCAGGCTGGCAATAACCGGTACCGGAGATTGCGGCCCGGCGACAGCTTCATAGGCCTCATTGATATCGCCAGCTACCTTTTCGGCCTGCATCATCGATTGCCGCTTGACGGCGAGCTCCTCCTCTTCACCCTCCTGGGGCGATAGAGTGCTGAGCTCTTCAACACTGGCGCGCAGGTAATCGGCCTCACGTGCAGCTTCTGCAACTTGCTGGCTCAGCCGAGACAGCTCTTCCTTCTTGCTGCGCCATTGCCTGAAAAGAGCAGCGACATCTGCGCAATTGCCTTCCAGACCGCCAAATGCATCAAGCAGCACAAGATGGGTGGCGGGGTCGACCAGAGCGCGATCATCATGCTGGCCATGAATTTCAATGAGATGTTCGCCGATTTCGCGGAGCAAGGTCGCGCTCACCGGCTGGTCGTTGATGAAGGCACGCGTCCTTCCATCGGCGGATTGGACGCGGCGCAGAATCAGCTCGCCTTCTGTGTTGAGATCGTGAGCTCTGATGAGCGAAAAAACATGATGGCCTGGAGGCAGATCAAAGCTGGCGGTGACGGCGCCCTTGTCCTGACCCTCGCGGACCAGGCCGCCATCCCCTCTTGCACCCAGAGCCAGGGACAATGAATCCAGCAGAATGGATTTTCCCGCGCCGGTCTCTCCGGTCAGGACGGTCAGGCCAGGCTCAAAGCTGATGTGCAATTGGTCGATAAGAACGATGTCGCGGATCGTAAGATTCGCCAGCATGTACCGTCGGCCCCTTCAAGCTTGCTCTAGCCGGGAATAGCTGCAGCAAATGCCCGGGAAATCCAGGAGCCTTTATTATTCTGCGGCTGGTAACCACCTGTATCGAGCAGCGCATAGGCATCCTTATACCATTCGCTGTCCGGATAATTGTGCCCCAGAACGGCGGCGGCAGTCTGGGCCTCGCTGACAATCCCCATCGCCAGATAGGTTTCGACAAGACGCATCAGCGCCTCTTCGACATGGCGGGTGGTCTGATAGTCGTTGACCACGGTTTTGAACCGGTTGAGGGCTCCGGGGAAATTCTTGCGTTCCAGATAATAGCGGCCGACCATCATTTCCTGACCGGCAATCTGATCGCGCGCAGCCTGGGTTTTGCGGCGCGCATCATCAGCATATTCACTGTCCGGATATTTCTGGACCACCGCATCCATTGCATTCAGGGCGCGGGCCGCCATTTCCTGATCGCGGGTGATGTCGGGAATCTGGCGGAAATAGCTCTCTCCGATGAGATACTGAGCATAGGCTGCATCCGGGGTGGTCGGATAAAGTGATACGTAACGCTTTCCAGATGTGACTGCGCTGTCATAATCGCCGGACTTGTAACTGGCGAAAGTGGACATGATCAACGACCGGCGTGCCCAATCGGAATAAGGATATGCCTTGTCGACTTCCTGAAACTTGTCTGCTGCCTTGCCGATCTTGCCGGAATTGAGCAGCGACAAGCCCTCATTATAAGTCGTGTCTGCCGGATCAGGCTCTTCGAAAGCCAGTTCCTCATAGTCATCCTTGGAGGCACAAGCCGCCACCGTGAAGCCAAGACCGGCGATCAGAATCAGGCGCGACAGCGCACGCATCGAAATGCGATTGATGCTGCAAAATGGATGAGGCAAATTGGTAGGAGCCATATTCAGATAGTCTCTAACACGCAGCTTAAATGGACACGGGCGGTTTATAGCTGAAATTTTCGGCAGAGACCACCATTATAAGACAGATGGATCCGGGAAAAACGGGCTTCAGCTTGAACCCGGCAGCCTTGTTCTGGCAAGCAAGAATGGCGAAACGGTGGCCGCTGGCGGAGTTGCTTATGCCTTGGCAGCGGCAACAGGCTGGCTGGCGGCCTGCAGACCGACAGGGGCACCCACAGGTGTTGGATACCGGCCGCGGTCCTCAACGGAAACTGCATCCTCGTAACACCAGTTGTCCTCATCGGCGAACAGGGCTTCCAAGATCATGGAATTCAACTTGTGTCCGCCGCAAACAGATTTGTATTCGCCCAGAATCTGTGAGCCAGCAAGGGCCAGATCGCCAATCGCGTCGAGCAGCTTATGCCGGACAAATTCGTCTTCGTAGCGCAGACCTTCCACGTTGAGCACGCGATCCTCATCAATGACGACTGAATTATCGAAGGACGAACCCTGGGCAAGGCCCATGGCCCGCAACTGCTTTGCCTCGGCGAGAAATCCAAAAGTCCGTGCCCGGGAAATATCTCTGGCAAACACCTCTGGTGTCAGTTCGGTAATGAACCGCTGGTGGCCAATCGCCTCGGATTCAAAATCGATCTCGATATCAAACCTTGTGCCGTCATGCGGTCTGAGAACCGCATGGGCCTTGCCATGGGATGCTTCAACCTGACGCAACACACGAATATAGCGCCGTGGCGCAGACTGTTTCCTGGTACCGACCATGCGGATGGCATCGACAAAAGCGCCGGAACTGCCATCCATCACCGGCACTTCGGCGGCATCAATTTCAATCAGCACATTGTCGACATTCATGCCGCGCAGCGCGGCCAGAAGATGCTCAACGGTCGCCACATACATATCCTCAGGATCACCAAGAACTGTGCATAGGCGGGTATCGCCGACATTGCTGACATGGGCCGGAATCAACTGATCGATCTGGTCCCCTTCTGCTCTGCGCAGAAAGGTAATTCCACTGCCACTTTCGGCTGGGTGAAGTATGATGCAGGACGGGTTGCCGGAATGAACGCCGATACCTTCAAGACGGACATCGCTGTTCAATGTGGTCTGACGCGCGGATTTGAGTGCGGTACTCTTTGAACGAACATTATTCTGGGGGCGAACATCTTTCTGGTAGGGACCTGTCCGGGAAGCAAATTCTCCAGCCGAACGGCCATCTCGCGCAGTCATATTCACATCAAACACTGTCATGTCAGCCCCAATAAATCTGCACGTAAACTCCAACGTGCATCACAAACCCGGTCTCGGTTGCCGGACTACGCTCGCCTGTTCCTGATCGTCTGTATTCATTCGTCTTTTTAATCATCCGGCATCAAGCTCCGATCCTGAACGGATTCTATCAGCTCTCTTCCAGATTCAGATCGTTCCGGTTTCCAATTGCTTCCATGAACTGGTCTGGCCTAAATCCAACGTCGCTTGAGTGGCTCGGTTCACTTGGTCAGTTCTTCTGTCAGTTCATTTCACTGGGTCGGTTCATTAGGAAGCCCGGTCGATCTGCCTTGCTTTCGCCACAGACAATAGGGTTTCAGCGACGGAAACCAAAATCACGCTTTTTATCGTTTTGTGACACAGTTGTAATAATCCGCAACATTCGCCGTTAAATTGGATTCTTGACGGAAAAACAAACAATTAACCCCGCTGTGCAGGTCACACAGCGGGGTTAATTGTTACACAAATTGATCAGAGATCAGTTTGCCTGGCGTCGCAGAAATGCGGGGATTTCCAACTGGTCATCCTCTTGTACAGAACTCGCCTGATTATAACCATGATTCTGGACCGGAGGCTGGCCTGGAATCTGGCCTGCATGCTGCGCCGGTGCCCGTCCATGCGGATCAAGCTGGCCGGACGCCGGCTGAGGTGCCGTATGGCGCGGAGCCGATTGCTGCATCACCGGCTCTGGTGCCATCTGTCGCGGTTGAGCGGGTTGGGCCGGCATTTGGCGTTCTGCGACAGGAACCTGAGGCTGCTGCGGTTGCTGAGGTTGACGCGGCTGCTGTTGATGCGGCTGCTGCCGGCCAGAATGGGGATGACCCTGTTCCTCTTCACCCCGTCCCAGACCGACATTTGCCAATCTGCGCAGCAGACCCATCGGACGGCGATCATCATCGCCGTGATGACGCTCATCTGCGGAGCCGTCTCGAGCCCGCATCTGGCGTTGAGCCACATGAGGGAAATCCTCCACCTTGGGCATCCGCGGCGTTGTGCTTTCAGGAACCTGTGCAGCAGCAGGGACAAAACCGCTCGTGCGCGGCGCATCGTGTGGAGGCGCGTCGTAGATCTCCTCATGTGGTGCTTGCTGTGGCGCAGGCGAACGCAGTGGAGACAGCGTCACGTTCGGATCGGACGGCGCCTGACGAGCCACCGGCTGGGAAGTCTGAGGTGCCGGACGGGCAATCCGCAGTTCTTCGTCCAGATCAGCAGCAGTTGGTGCCTGGGCACGCGGCGCGGCCTCGGAGGGCTGCTGAGCCGGTGCCATGATCTGTGGCTGGGCTTCTGCGGTCTGGTTGGATGTGGTGATGGCCGTACCGGCCGAACCGGCTCCACTGCGAAGCCGTTCCGTCAGTTGTGCCATACGCACGTCTGCCGGGGCTGCATTCAACTCGGCAATCGAATCAATGCCAGTGGCCACAACTGAAACGCGGATCACACCTTCCATGGTTTCGTCGAATGTGGCGCCCAGAATGATGTTGGCATCGTCGTCAACTTCCTCGCGGATGCGGGAAGCTGCCTCGTCCACTTCGAACAAGGTGAGATCGTTACCGCCGGTGATCGAGATGAGCAGTCCGCGCGCACCGCGCATGGAAACATCGTCGAGCAACGGATTGGCGATTGCAGCCTCTGCCGCCTGAACCGCACGGCCTTCGCCGCCGGCTTCGCCGGTTCCCATCATCGCCTTGCCCATTTCGCGCATAACTGAGCGCACATCGGCAAAATCGAGGTTGATGAGGCCTTCCTTGACCATCAGATCAGTGATGCAGGCCACGCCGGAATACAGCACCTGATCTGCCATCCCGAACGCATCAGCGAAAGTGGTTTTTTCATTGGCGATACGGAACAGGTTCTGATTGGGAATGACAATCAGTGTATCGACATGCTTCTGCAGTTCTTCGATGCCAGCTTCAGCGAGCGCCATGCGGCGTTTGCCTTCGAAATGGAAGGGTTTCGTCACCACACCCACTGTCAGGATGCCGCATTCGCGGGCCGCACGGGCAACAACAGGCGCTGCTCCCGTTCCGGTGCCACCGCCCATGCCAGCGGTGATGAAAGCCATATGAACATGGTTGAGATGATCATTGATCTCATCCATGACTTCTTCAGCCGCAGCGCGGCCCACTTCGGGCTGAGAACCGGCACCAAGACCTTCGGTCACGGCAACGCCCATCTGAACGACGCGCTCAGCATGGGACATGGACAGTGCCTGTGAATCGGTATTGGCAACAACAAAATCCACGCCCTGGAGGCCGGCGCGGATCATATTATTCACGGCGTTACCACCGGCGCCGCCCACGCCGAACACGGTAATGCGCGGTTTCAGTTCGGTAATTTCAGGCATTTGCAAGTTAATCGTCATTTTACCCTCGTTAATGTCTCGGTCGACCGGTTGCTATCAGGCCGCTCCATTTCTCTTTGCCGGTGGACAAAGCAATTAGCGTTCCCGTCCGGCGACCTCGTCATCGTTATGCCCTTGAAACTACGCATCAAAAGCTCTCCTTGAACCACTGCCCGACGCGGGATAGATACCCATCCGTGCCGTTCAGCAGAACCTTGGTTGTTGCGCGGGGGCGAAGCTGCTCCAATTGCGCAATTTGTGGATAGATCAGAAGACCTACCGCTGCCGAAAAGGCTGGCCCTTTGGCCGCTTCCGGCAATCCTACGACACCCAGTGGGCGTCCCAGCCTGACATTGCGTCCGATGATTCTCCGGGCGGCTTCAGTCATGCCAGTCAGTTGAGATGCGCCACCTGTCAGAACAATCCGGCGCCCGACATGGGATGCATAGCCAGAAGCGTTGAGGCGGTCGCGAATGAGTTCCAGAATTTCTTCCACCCTGGGGCGGATAATGCGGGTCAGCGTCGAGCGCGGCACCTGATTGGGCACATCATCGTCGTCGTCACCCACCTGGGGAATCGACAGAATGTCGCGATCCTCCGACACACTTGGCAAGGCACTGCCATGCAGTGCCTTGATGCGTTCCGCATCAACCATTCTTGTGGACAGGCCCCGGGCGATATCCATGGTCACGTGATGGCCGCCAACGGCGATCGCATCCGTATGGACGAAATGACCGTCGATGAAGATCGACATTGTGGTGGTGCCGCCTCCCATATCGACGCAGGTGACGCCAAGAGCGGCCTCATCGTCGACCAGCGAGGCCAGGCCGCTGGCATAGGGCGTCGCAACCATGGTTTCGACACTCAGATGACAGCGGTTGATGCACAGTTCCAGATTGCGCAGCGGTGCGGTATCAGCCGTCACCACATGCATGTCGACACCCAGATCCTTGCCAATCATGCCACGCGGATCATCGATCCCGCGATTGCCATCCAGCGCGTAGCCGATCGGGAGGGAATGGATGACCTTACGCCCGTCACTAATCGAATGCGCGCTGCCGGCCTGCAACACTTTCTGAATGTCGCTTTCCGAAACTTCATGGCCAGACAGGGCGATATTGGCAGAATAGCCTTCACTGGCCAACCGACCGCAGGACAGGCTGACAATCAGGCTTTCGACGGTAATGCCAGCCATGCGTTCCGCAGCATCGACTGCCAGACGAATGGACTGCTCGGCGCCATCAAGATCAACAACAACGCCGGTCTTGATGCCGCGAGACTGCTGGTGCCCGATGCCAAGCACTTCAACGGAATGGGTCCGGCCCGGCAGGACATCGACACCTTCCAGCGGACGCAGGCGGGCAATCAGACAGCACACCTTGCTTGAACCGATATCCAATACTGACACCACGGCCGATTTCTTCGGCGGCAAGGGGCGGAACCCATGGGATTTGGCGGAACCGAACTGCATCATCAGATAGCTCCTGCTTTCAGCTCTTTGACGCGCTCGTCAAACGCCTTCTTGTATTCTTCCATGGTCGGTTCAGGCAGACGAACTGCCATCCGGCCCGGAATGCGCAAATCGATTGTCTGAATGTCCCTGTCCAATATCTCGTCTTCTGCCTGAAGCAGTGCCGCTCTGCCGAGCGCCTCATCCAGACCGGTTTCGGGAAGTTTCACTTCCAGACCATTACTCAACACCAGATTCCATCTGCGGCCGGCAACAAGCACAGCGGCGCGCACCCGTGATTCGACCATGGTGTAGTTGGATAATGTCTCCAAAAAGGCAGGCCCGGCCATGTCTGCACCCTCACCTACCAACAGAATCAATGACGCGAATCTGTCGTTTTCAAGGGCGGCGATGATGCGTCCCTGCGGGTCAAGAATGGAAACGTTCTGGCCGCTCTGCCACAAGGCAAACGGACGGCGTTCCTTGAGGACGATCTCTATGCTGCCAGGATAGGTCTTGCGGATGCTCGCTTCCTCGATCCACGGCATGGCCTGAATTCGGCTGCGCGCGGAAGCGGCATCAAACAGGACCATGGAGGCATGGTTTTTCAGATCCAGCGACTGGATAATTTCGCGCTCGGAAGCCTGCACCTGGCCTTTGATGCTGACTTCTTCGACCTTCAATCCGACCATTGCGGTGGCCTGTCCGAACAGGGTATCTGCATGGCCTCCGATGATCAGCCCATACACCGATGTGGCTGCCAGCAAACCAATAGCTGATTTTCTGCCGAGCCACTTTGGCAGGCGAAACTGCGTGCGCGACAGAATCCGCACCGGTTTGCGCAGCAATGGCGGCAAAATGGTCTTCTCGGCAGACAGCATGCGCTGAAGGAATGAGAAATCCAGAACCGTGTCCGAGGACTGCAGAGCGGGCCGGCCTGTCAGCCGGCGGATCAACGATTGCATGATGCGTCCTCCACCATCCACTTCATCAGCGCAGGAAAGTCGTAGCCGGCATAGGCCGCCATTTCCGGCACCAGTGATGTCGGGGTCATTCCCGGCTGGGTGTTGACCTCAAGACAAATCAACTCGTCTGTGGTTTCGTCATAGCGAAAATCTGCGCGTGAAACTCCGCGGCAGCCAAGCGCCTCATGTGCGGTCTGAGAATGTGTCTGCACGGCCTTGTAAATTGCAGCGGGCAATTCTGCCGGCAAAATGTGCTGAGATCCGCCATCTGCATATTTGGCATCAAAATCATAGAACGGGCTGCCCTGAGATATAATATCGATGACATCCAGAGCCGTGCCCCCCATGACAGCGCAGGTCAGCTCGCGTCCGGCGATATAGCGCTCGACCATGACGATATCGCCATAGGGCCACTGGTCCGAATACAGCTCCTGCGGTGGGTGCTTTGCTTCTGCGGACACAATCAGCACACCGAAGCTGGAGCCTTCATTCACCGGCTTCACAACATAGGGCGGCGCCAGGATGTGGGTCTTGGCGGCATCCAGGCGGTGGGCAATTTCTGAGTTGGTGACCGGCACCCCTGCGCCGCCCATAACCCGTTTTGCCTTGTCCTTGTTCATGGCCAGTGCAGAGGCCAGAACGCCGGAATGGGTGTACGGAATATTGAGAATTTCCAGGACACCCTGAATTATTCCGTCTTCGCCGAACGGGCCGTGCAGCGCGTTAAAAGCGACATCGGGTTTCAGATCTGACAGAACCGAAGCCACATTGCGGTCTATGTCGATTTCAGTGACCTGGTAGCCGCACTGCCGCAATGCCTGTGCGCAGGGTTTGCCTGACGCAAGACTGACGGGGCGCTCTGAAGACCACCCTCCCATCAAAACAGCAATGTGCTTTGGCTTCGTCATGCAATTCCTATCGATATGGGCTTTGAGCCTTGGCTGCGGCGCGGATGGGCACCTCAGCAAAACCTTTGACACCCTCTGTTCCACCCCATCATGGTTAAGAACAGGTAAAGGTTTGGTTTACGAATTGCAGATTGCGTGACTGATTTACGTTTTGTGCACCAAAAGCCACGATTTAGGCCTGATCGGTGCGGCAACTACCGAGAATTATACTTAAGGAATGTTTAAGTATCGGACGGCAGCGGGCGAACCGACTCACCGTGTGCGAAAGTACCCAGCCGTTTGATTTCCCATTCCAGCCGGATGCCGGATCTGTCCAGCACTCCGGCCCGAACCGTCTCGCCGAGCGTTTCAAGATCAAGGGCCGACGCGCCGCCGGTGTTAATCATGAAATTGCAATGCTTCTCAGACATCTGCGCAGCGCCGACGCGGTGCCCCCTGAAACCGGCGTCGTCAATCACCCGCCAGGCAGAATGGCCGGGAGGGTTCTTGAAAGTTGACCCGCCGG